>Ga0193727_1000108_pt1 | contig 26012 bp, 16 predicted proteins | sample H2c2metaG_FD_143051 | JGI IMG/M metagenome (GOLD analysis project Ga0193727, IMG submission 143051) | Soil microbial communities from a riparian zone of the East river system, Colorado, United States - H2c2 | ecosystem: Environmental > Terrestrial > Soil > Riparian zone | place: USA: East River...
TACCGGCAATCCGGAAGCACTGCGCGCGCAGATCGAGGAGAGCCTGCGGCGCCTACGCACCGACACGATCGACCTCTACTACCTGCACCGCGTCGACCCCGAGACGCCGCTCGAGGAGAGCCTCGGCACGATCGCCACGTACCGCGACCGCGGGCAGATCCGGCACGTCGGGCTCTCGGAGGTCGACATCGAACAGCTCGAGCGCGGGCGCCGGGTCGTCCCGATCGCGGCGGTCCAGAACCGCTACAACCTCGAGGAGCGGACGCACGAGGAGGTCGTCGACCACTGCGCCGAGCAGGGAATCGCGTTCGTTCCGTTCTTCCCGCTCCATGGCCTCGGCGCCCGCCCGGTCGCGGAGATCGCCGTTCGTCACAGCGCAACGCCCGCGCAGGTCGCGCTCGCGTGGCTCCTGGCGCGCTCGCCGGCGATGCTGCCGATCCCGGGCACCCTCTCGCTCGACCACTTGAAGCAGAACCTCGCCGCGCTCGAGCTCGAGCTGAGCGACGATGAGCTCGACGCGCTCCGCTAGCGTCCTCGCGATGCGGCTGTTGCGAGCGGTGGTGACGGGGCTCGTCCTGCTCGTCGGTCTGGCGACGCTCCTCGGGCTGCTCGACCGCGTCTCCTGGGTGTTCGAGCTCGCGGACGTGTTCCGCCTGCAGTACCTCGCCCTGCTCGTCGGGGCGGCCCTCGCGGCGCTCGCGCTGCGCCGACCGCGGCTTGCCCTCGTGGCGGCCGCGCTCGCGCTCGTCAACGTCGCAGTGCTCGGGATTCCGCTCACTCCCACCGCGACGGCGTCGAACGAGCACATCCACGGATCGCTGCGGCTCGTCGTCGCAAACATCGAGGTGGGGAACACGGACTTCGTCGCGGTCGGGCGCCTCGTGGCCAAGACCCATCCGGACGTCTTCGGCGTGACCGAGCTGACGCCGGCGATGGCGCAGCACCTGGCCCGTGAGCTTCCGCAGTACCACGCGCGCATCCTCGAGGCGCGCGACGACGCCTACGGCATCGGCATCTTCAGCCGCGTGCGGCTGCGCTCCGCCCGGGTCGTTCACCTTCCGGACGACGGTGGCCCGCCGACAGCCGTCGCGAGCGTGCGTGTCGCCGGCCGGCCGGTCACGCTCGTCGTGACACACGTTCATACGCCGTTCGCCGGCTCGATCCACGTCCGGCAATTGGAGGCGATGGCGGAAGCTCGTTCCGGCCTGGGGGAGCGGGTCGTCATCTGCGGCGACTTCAACACGCCGCCCTGGTCGGGCCCCCTGCGCGACCTCGCGAGCGACGCCGGCCTCCGCGACCTCTACGGCAGCCACGCCTGGAGCGGGTACAGCTGGCCGACCTGGAGCTCACTGCTCCGCGTGCCGCTCGACAACTGCTTCGTCAGTGGCGGAGTGGGCGTCACCGCGCATCGCGACGGCCCGAACATCGGCTCGGATCACCGGCCGCTCGTCGTCGACCTCGGCGTCACGAAGCAGTAGCGTCACCGCGTGTGACGACGCACGTCGAAGCGCATCCCGGCTGGGATCGCTGCCGGCTCGTCTACGGCGACTGGTCCTGGCTCGTTCGCGACGGGCTCGACGTGATCCGGCTCGCGTTCTTCGGCGGCACGATCGCCTTCGCGGTTCAGGGACGCTCCACCACCGTCGCGCTGACCGCGGCCTCGGCGGTCCTGCTGCTCGCGCGGATCATCAACCTCCCGCGCTGGTTCGACTTCGGCCTGATCATGGCGATGACGTTGATCGCGTACGGGACGGCGCTCGGCCTGTACGGCAACTGGTTCTACTACGACAAGGTCGTGCACGGTCTCTCCCCCGTGGGCTACGTGCCGGTCCTGTACATCGCGCTGGTGCGGCTCGGGGTGGTGCCCGACCCCGGTGAGGCGATTCGAGAGCGCCGGGTCGCGCGGATCAGCGGCATCTTCATCGTCACGCTCGCCGTCGGGATGGCGGTCGGCGCCGGCTACGAGAACGTCGAGTGGATCGAGGACAAGTTCGGCATCCTCGGCGGGCACTTCGTCAAGGGCCTCTGGGACACCGAGACCGACCTGCTCTGCGACGCGGGCGGTTCGCTCGTCGGCGCCGCCTTCCTCACCGTCTGGGCGCTGCGAGGGTGGTCGAGCCGACGGGTGACCGTGGTGCCCGCGCCGGAGCCGAGCGCCAGCCCGCTCGAGGCGGTCGGGAAGCGGGTCCGGGCCGGCAGGGTCTCGACGCGGGAGGGCCGGCTCGCCGACCTGCCGCTCATCGCGCAGGGGATCGCGCTCGTCGCCGCCGGCGTGCTGTTGCTCGCGCTGCCGTCGCCGTCGCTGCGCACGATCGGGATCATCCTCGGCATCGCGCTGCTGGCGTACGCCGTCTTCGAGGCATTCGAGGTCGTTCGACACGACGATCCGGCGCAGCGAGGCGCGCGGATCGCCACGATGACCGCGTCCGGAGTCGCCGGGACGCTCATCCTCGTCTGGCCCGAGATCACCGAGCGCGCGCTGCTCTACGCGGCCGGCGCGGCCAGCATCGTGCTCGCGGCGGCCGAGGCAGCGTCGCTCTCCAGCGTGAGCGACGCACGGCAACGCTGGCTCGGCGCGTCGGTCAGCGTGGTGGCGTACGTCTTCGGGATCGCGCTTCTCGCCAGCCCGGGAAACAGTCTCCACGCCGTGATCGTCTTGCTCGGCATCTACCTCGTCGTCCTCGGCGGGCTGAGAGTGCTGCACGCGGCGGGGGCATGGCGTCAGAATCGGTCGGCATGGAGCTGAGCAATCGTCACCGCGACGCGCTCGGGAAGATCTTCGACCGCCCATCGAGCGGCAACGTCGAGTGGCAGGAGGTCCTCGCGCTGCTCGAGGCGGTCGGCGACGTCGTCGAGGAGCCGAACGGCAGGTATCGAGTCACGCTCGGCGCAGAGACGGAGGTCTTCGACCGGCCTCACGGGAAGGACGTCGACGTCCAAGTGCTCGTCGACCTCAGGCGGATGCTCCGGAACGCCGGGCTCGAGCCGTAGCGCCGTGGTAAAGGCGGTCGACGAGCGGGTCCGCGAGCTCGCTCGCGACCGCTTCGGGTTCAGCCGGCTGCGCCCGGGACAGCTGCGCGCGGCTTCCGCGGCGGCCGAAGGGCGCGACGTCCTCGCGGTGCTGCCGACCGGCGGCGGGAAGTCGGCCATCTACGAGCTCGCCGGGCTGCTGCGGTCCGGGCCGACGATCGTCGTCTCGCCGCTGATCGCGCTGCAGGACGACCAGCTGGCGCATCTCCGGGCGGCAGGCCTCGAAGCGCTCGTGCTCAACTCGCACCAGTCCGCGCACGAGCACGCGGCCTCGCTGGCCGCCGCCTCCGGAGCCGGCACGTTCGTCTTCCTCTCGCCGGAGCAGCTCGCCAACCACGAGACCCTCGATGCGCTCAGGCACGCCGGGCCCGGGCTGTTCGCCGTCGACGAGGCGCACCTGATCAGCCAGTGGGGACACGACTTCAGGCCCGACTACATGCGGCTGAGCGCGCAGGCGGATCTCCTCCAGGTGCCGGTGCGGATGGCGCTCACGGCAACCGCCGCGCAGCCGGTGCGCGACGAGATCGTCCGGCGACTCGGCCTGCGCGAGCCCGAGATCGTGGTGGGCGACTTCGACCGGCCGCACATCGAGCTCTCGGCGCGGCGGCTGCAAACGGTCGAGGACAAGCACCGGGAGCTTGTAGCCGCGGCGCTGGAGTTCGAAGGGCCGGGGATCGTCTACGCCGCCACCCATGCCGCCGCCGAGGCGGCGCAGGACGCGCTCGCGGCTCAGCAGGTGACGCTCTACCACGCCGGGCTCACGCCGAAGGAGCGGCGTGCCGCGATGACGGCCTTCCTCGACGGTTCGGTCCGCATCGTCGCCGCGACGGTGGCGTTCGGAATGGGCATCGACAAGCCCGACGTGCGCTGGGTGCTGCATGCCGACCCGCCGCCGTCGCTCGACGCGTACTACCAGGAGCTCGGCCGCGCCGGCCGCGACGGGCAGCCGGCGCACGCCCGCCTCCTGTACCGGCCGCAGGATTTCGGCGCCGCGGTGCACCTGACGGCCCGGGGGGTCTCGCGGCCGGCCGTCGAGCGTGCCGCAACCGTGCTGGCCGCCGGCGCCGAGGTGCCTCCGACCCGCGGCTCGACCGCGGCGCTCGTGCGCCTGGTCGATCTCGGAGCGGCCTCGTGGGAGCCGTCCGGCGGCGTGGTCTGGACAGGCGCGCTCACCGTCTCGGCCGCGGTGGCCGCCTCCGAGGAGGAGACGAGACGCGAGGACGAGGTCGAGCGTTCCCGGCTCGACATGATGCGCCGCTACGCCGAGCACACCGGCTGCCGCCGCTCGTTCCTACTCTCGTACTTCGGGCAGGCCTACCCGGGCCCGTGCGGGAACTGCGACAACGATCTCGTGGCGAAGGCCCAGGAGCCGGCGCTCGAGCCGTTCGCGATCGGCGAGCGGGTCACGAGCGAGCGCTGGGGTGAAGGCACGGTGCAGCGCTACGACGGCGACCAGCTGACCGTGCTCTTCGACGAGCACGGCTACCGTGACCTGCTCGTGCCGCTCGTGGTCGAGCGGCAGCTGCTACGACGAGTGTGACAAACCGACGAAAGGAGCTCGATGAGCCCGACCAAGAAGAAGGAAGGCTTCTCGGCCGAGGAGAAGGCCGCGATGCGGGCGCGCGCCAAAGAGCTGAAGGCGGCGGAGGACGGGGAAACCGCGGTTCGCGACGCGCTCGCGGCGATGTCACCGCACGATCGCGCGATCGGCAAGAAGCTGCACGCGCTGATCAAGGAGACCGCCCCAGACCTCACGCCGAAGACCTGGTACGGGATGCCCGCCTACGCCAACAAGGACGGCAAGGTCGTCCTCTTCTTCCGGAACGCGACGAAGTTCAAGGAGCGCTACGCGATGCTCGGCTTCAACGACAGCGCGAACCTCGACAAGGGCGAGATGTGGCCGATCGCGTTCGCGCTGAGGGAGCTGACCGCGGCCGAGGAGCGCAAGATCCGCGCGCTCGTGAAGCAGGCGGTGAGCTGAAGTCCGGCTCACGCAACGCGCGCCGGGGGTAGTTGCACCGTGACGCAGAGCCCGCCGGCGGCCCGGGGGGTGAGGGTGAGGTTCCGTCGTGTGCCTGGGTGATGCTCTTGACGATCGCCAGGCCGAGGCCGACGCCTGCGTGGTCGATGCGTATGCGTTCGGTGCCGCGAAGAAACGGCTCGGCAAGCGCGGCAACTACCTCTGGGGTGAGCTCCACACTCTTGGGCTGAACGGCGGTCGTGACCCACACGATGCCCTGTTCGGGCAGGTTGTGGACGATCGCGTTGTGCACGAGGTTCGTGCTCAATTGCAGCAGGAGCGCGTGTGAGCCGATCGTGGGAGTCATGTCGCCGGAGGTCTCGATGGTGAGGCCGCGTTGTTCTGCGAGGGGGAGGAGCGTCTCGGTGGCTTCTTCCGCTATGAGTGACAGGTCGTTCGCGTCGTATGTCGTGAGCCCTACTGGTGTGATGTCGGGAATGGGCGGCATCGCGGTGCTGCGGCTTCTCGGGCGTGGTTGCCTCCTCGATTCGGGCTATCGCGTAGCCACGGTGAACCTGCTCATCGGGCGACCATCGTCCCGCGTGCCAGGGAGCTTTTCCTCACCCGCCGCGGGATTTCCCCCGGGTGAAGTTGCGAGCCTGACGATGACATGACGTGGGCAGATGTCTATCGTCGCGACGATGGGTAATCGCAAGGCACATCGTCACACGCGAAGTGCACTGCGATGACGAACTCGAGTGGGGCCATCGCCAGACGGGCGCGGATGCGTCGCAAAGTCCGCGGACGTGAAGCCGTCAAGGGCGACCCCACGTTCGAGAAACTGCAACGATCCGAAATGAAAAGCGCCGACATGCGGGGCTTTTGTAGAGCCCTCTGACGGACTCGAACCGTCGACCCCCTCCTTACCATGGAGGTGCTCTACCAACTGAGCTAAGAGGGCGCGCCGGGCATTGTAGGCGCTCGCCGCTCCCCCTCGACCGCGAAGGGGAGCGGCGATGTGCCGGTCTACTCCTCGGTTACGGGAGGTAGTAGTTCGGGTTCGGCATCTTGAACGTCTTGTCCCCAAAGCCGCCCAGGAGATCGCTGAACTGGTCGCCGAAGTTGGCGACGATGTCGTAGCCCTGCGACTCGATGTACGCGCGGGTCCCGGACTTGTACGGGATGGTCGCGCAGGACGCGCCGGCGGTGATGGCCGGCCCGCAGTACTCGGGCTTGTTCAGGTACGCCGGGTACGAGCCGATCGGCGGCTTGGTGAACAGGCCGTCGCCGAAGCCGCCGTGGCCGCTGGCGAGTGGCGTCGGCGCCTGGTAGTTGGCGTCGACCTCAGGGATCGTCTTCCCGGAGATGGTCACGGTCGGCAGATCCGAGAAACCGGCCGCGGTGTCGTTGATCAGGTTGGCGATCGTCGCCTGGTGCTGCGAGTCGCCGCGCCCGGTGAGGAAGAAGATCGCGTAGCCGTAGCCCTTGGCCTGGTTGACTAGGTCGATCATCCCCGGCGTCGCCGGGAACGCGTTACCGGTGAACGTGGAGCCCGTCAGCCCGACGAACTGGGCATTCGTGGTCGGGTTGAAGTCCCAGTTGCTGTAGAGCTCGTAGTTCCAGGTGGTGAGTGTCGTGTCGTCGACGTCGAGCACAATCGCGCGGTTCGCGACCTTCCGGTGCGACTTCAACCAGTGCTCGCCCTTCGACGCGACGTCACGCGCCTCGTTCGCGTAGTTGCTGGTCTGGTTCAGCGGCGCGTCCCACGTTGCGGTGGCGCCGGACCCGGTGATGGCGGTCGGGGCGCCGTAGTAGTTCTTGGCCCACGCGCGGCCGACGTCGATGTTCTGCATCTGCCGCTCGCTCTGCGGCGTGAACGTGAGGTCCGCCGGCCCTTGCGCGGCGATGGCCACCGCGGCGGCTGCCGCGGCGGCCGCGACGAGCCCAAGTCCGACCCACAGCGCGCGCCGTGGCCGCATACGACCCTTCATGAAACCCCTCCTTGATCGACTCCCCTATACCTCGATCGGCAACCCTACAAGGCGAATCTGAGCTCCGTCCCGAGAAGAGCTTCGTGGGCGAAGTGACGCGAATCCCCTTTTCGGGGATCCGCAAGCGCGTTCTCGCCGCCGAAAACGCGGAGGTGCGCCTGCGGACGCCACTGCTGCGACGAGCGGCACGGATCATCCCGTGCCTGCTTGCCTGCGCGATCGCGCCCTTCGCGTTCTCGGCCTGCTCGACCCACTCGACGTCGTCGAAAGGCACGGTCGTGCGTGTGACGGTGAAGGACTTCCGGATCAAGCTCTCCCGGACGCACGTGCGCGCCGGCCACGTGCAGTTCGTCGTCAAGAACCGTGGGCCCGACACGCACGAAGTGCTCATCGCCCGCACGAGCGTGGCTCTGCCGCTGCGGGCGGACAACATCACGGTCGATGAGGATGCGCTCGAACCGGTGACGGTCGACGAGGTCGAAGCCGAGCCGCCGGGCGCCGAAAGGGTGCTCGCCGTGAAGCTGCGACCCGGCCGGTACGAGCTGTTTTGCAACATGGCCGGCCACTACCTCGGTGGCATGCGCGCGCAACTGGTGGTGAGCTGACGGTGCGCGCCGGCCCTGCGTTCAGGCCCTTCGCCTCGCGCGGGCGTCGAGCGGTCGCCGCGATCCTGGTGACCTTCGCTCTCTTCTCGGCGGTCAGCGTCGCGCTGTCGATCTGGTCGACGTCGCGCTCGCAGTACAAGGCGTCGGTGCTCGAGGTTGCAGCGCGCCAGCGGACACTTTCCGAGCGATACCTTAGGGAGGTCCTGCTGGCGCAGCAAGGCGAGAAGGGCGACCCGGCGTACGTCGGCGGGATGCTCGACCAGAGCGCACGAGCGCTACTGGACGGCGGCACCGCGGACGCGGTGAACGGCGACGATGACGAGACCCGACTCTCAGCCGCGACCGGGAAAAAGATCCGCGCGCAGCTCGAGCAGGAGCGCAAGCTGATCCGCGACCTGCGCGCGAGTGGTGCGGCCTACGTGGCCGGACGGCCGCTCCAAGAGGTCCGGCTGACGGCGGGTGAACGGCTCTCGATGCACGACCCCGTCACCCGACTACGGGTGCTCTCCGCGCTGACCTCGAACGTCTCGTTGAACGCCGCGCGCTCCATCGCCACCGCCCACGACGAGGAGATCGACGGGTTGATCACGCTTCAGGTGATCGCCGGTGCCTTCGGCTTCGTCGCTTCCATTCTGCTCGGCTGGGCGTTGATTGCGACCACCCGGCGCCAGACCGCGCACTTCCGGAGCATCGTCACGGCGTCGACCGACCTCGTGCTCGTGTTCGGCGCCGGCGGCTGCCGCTACGCGAGCGAGTCCGTGGCGCAGATGATCGGCCGGCAGGACCGAGAGCTACTGGGCGAGCAGTTCGCCGGCTTCGTCCATCCCGACGATCTCGCGCTCCTCCACGGGGCGTACACGCACGGGGTGCCGGCGGAGATCGTCTTCAGGCTGATGAACCGGTTCGGCGAGTGGCGCCACCTCGAGACCCATGTGACCGACCTTCGGTCGGACCGGCAAATCCGCGGAGTCGTCTTCAACGCGAGGGACATCACCGAGCGCGTACGGCTCGAGGAGCAGCTCACCCGGCAGGCGTTCCACGACGGGCTGACCGGCATGGCCAACCGCGCGCTCTTCCGCGACCGCCTCGACCAGGCGCTCGCACGCTCCGCACGGTCGCTCGGGGTTCTCGCGGTCCTCCTGGTCGACCTGGACGGATTCAAGCAGGTGAACGACAGCCTCGGCCACGACGCGGGCGACGAGCTGCTCAAGGTCGTCGCCGAGCGCTTCGAGTCGGAACTTCGGCCCAGCGACACGCTGGCGCGCCTCGGCGGCGACGAGTTCGCCGTCCTGATCGACGGGGCGCACGAGTCGCAGGCCAGCTCGGTCGCAACACGCCTCCTGGGCAGCCTCGCCGAGCCGGTCTGGATCGCCGGTCGCGAGCTCAGCGTCGGCGCGAGCATCGGGGTCGCCCTCCACCCCGGTGGGACAGCGCGGAGCGAAGACCTGCTCCGCCACGCGGACGTCGCGATGTACGCGGCGAAGGAAGCCGGACGTGGACGCTTCGAGCTCTTCCACTACGACATGGCCCGCGAGCTCGGTGAGCTGCTCGGGCTCGAGCACGAGCTCAGGCTCGGGCTCCAGCGGGGTGAGTTCACGCTTCACTACCAGCCCGAGGTGGACCTCGAGAACGGCGCGATCGTCGGCGTCGAGGCGCTCGTCCGGTGGAACTCGCCGAGGCGCGGCCTAGTCCCGCCCGACCGCTTCATCCGCGTCGCCGAGGCGACGGGGCTGATCCTCGGCCTCGGCGAGTTCGTCCTCGGCGAGGCGTGCGCTCAGACCGCGCAGTGGCGGCGGGAGGGACTGCTTCCCGAGAAGTTCGTCACCTGGGTGAACCTCTCGGGCCGCCAGCTCGTCGGCGGCGGGATCAGCCGCACGGTCAGGGCCGCTCTCGAGGACGCAGGGCTTCCCGCGGAGTGCCTCGGCCTCGAGGTGACCGAGACGAGCCTCGTCGAGGAGGGGCCCGGCGGCAACCGGGCGCGGGCGGAGCTCCAGTTGTTGCACGAAGACGGTGTGCGGATCGCGATCGACGACTTCGGCACCGGCTTCTCATCGCTCGCGCAGCTGCGCAGTTTCCCGGTCGACATGATCAAAGTCGACCGTTCGTTTGTGCAGGGCGTCGACGAGGAGACCAAGGACGCCGCGATCACTGCGAATCTGGTCACGCTCGCCCACGCGCTCGGAGTCCTCGCGATCGCCGAGGGAATCGAGTCCGACAGCCAGCTCTCGTCGTTGCGCGGCCTCGGCTGCGACCTGGCGCAGGGTTTTCTGTTCGCTCGCCCGATGCCCGCGGACGACGTCCGGAACGTCCTCACGGGCGGCTTCGGCGACCTGATCGACGCTTCGAGCGCCGCCGCCTAGTCGAAGACCGGCACGCTTTCGCTCAGCGGTCGATCGTGACTTTGGCGTGCAGTTGCGGGTTGTGCGAGCCGAAGGGGTCGAGCTCCCAGAAGAGGCCGTTCGCGCCGAGCGGGGCGTTGGGTGGAACGCGCACTCGCATCGCGAACGCCTCGCTCTTCCCGGGCGCGATCGGGTGGGCCTCGGCGCAGTTCAGCTGGTACGCCTCGACCTTGCCGCTGGGCGCGAGCTGCGCGATGTAGGCGGGGCAGCGCTCGAAGGTCGCCGGCGTGTGCGAGCGGTTCTTCAGCACGACCCGGAAGCGCAGCAGCCGGCCGCGCCGGCCGTGGACCGGCTGGCCGGACACCGATCCCTGCAGGAAGGCGTCCGAGAAGAAGCGGCCCGACGGGACGATCGTCGGCTGGAAGCGGGAGACCCCGATCGTCGAGGGCAGCCTCGGGTCGAGGCAGGGCGGGACCGCGTTGTAGTCGGCGTCGAGGTGCCCGCGGCCGCCCGGCAACGTGAGCCGCAGCGCGCTCGGCGGGACATGGGGGACGCCCTTGATCGCCGGATCGCACCAGTTCTCCCAGGAGACCGTCACCGCCGCCGTGTCGCCCGGCCGCAGGGCGAGCAGGCTCGACTCCGGGTACGTCACCTCCGGGAAGCTCGAGGGCGTCGGCGGGATCGCACGCAGGACCTGTTTCGGCCCGCCCCGCTTCACGAACCGGGCCCTCGGGCGGCCCCTCAGCCGGCAGGCGCGCTTGCCGGTGTTCCGGATCGTGACGAGGGCGATCCCGCCTTGCAGCCGTGCGATCAGCTTGACCTGCCCGGGGATCGTCAGCTCGGACGAGCGGCACGCCGCCCTGGCGGGCGCCCGCGTGGCGAGCAGCGGTGGCACTCTCGCCACCCACGGCACCCCGGGCCCGGTCGCGGCCTGCCGCCTATCGTTCGAGCCGGAGTCGCAGCCGGCCACCAACGCGAGCAGCAGCAACAGCGCGATCGGGAGCGTTGCGCGCACGCGCTCATGATCGCCGCTTAGGCTCTGCCGATGGGGCACAAGCTCGCGTACGCGCTGTTTGCGGCCCTTGCTGCGCTCGCCCTGGCCGGCTGCGGCGGCAAGACGAAGGCAGCACCGACGACGACCCGGGCGGCGCCGGTGGACGCTGCGGCCTGCGCTCAGCTCGAGGGCTACATCAGGCTCGTCTCCGAGGTCGTCTCGAGCAGCGTCGAGTCGATGACGCAGTCAACCCGCCCCAAAGAGCTCGCCCGGCGGACGGGCGCGACGCAGCGGAACCTGGCGGCCGCGGCGGACACGCTCGAGCGCCTCCAGCTTCCGCCCTCGCTCGATCAGCCGAGGCGGCAGCTCGTCCGCGGCCTCCGTCTCTTCGCCGCCGACTTCGGCCATGCCAGAGCCTCCGTCGCCCGCGGCGATCTCGCGACGGCTGCACAGCAGCTGGTCGACCGGCAGGCGCTCATGCTCGTCAAGGACGCGACGGCCAAGATCGACCGGGCCTGCGGCGCCTGACCCCGTTTGCGTCCGCTGAAAGAGGGCATATTCGAACCGAGCTAGGGGAGCCGGGTCGCAGCCGCCGATCGGCCGGCCCGCAGGAGGCGAAACATGAAGGTCTCACGCGTGTTGAGACGGCCGAGATGGGTCGTCGCGCTGTGCTGGGCGACGGTGCTCGTTCCGGCGGCGGTGATCGTCAGCGGCGTCGCGGCGACGGACGATGTCGCCACCTCACAGGCAACCCCGCTGGTCGACCGCGACTACATCTACGGCCAGCTGTTCGACATGTCCTACAACGACGTCTACCGCGTCTCCGGCGCGGACGGCCCGCCGACCGACCCGAGCTCGCCCTGGAACGAGCCGGCGACGGTCAATGGCTGGCAGGAGTTCTTCCAGCACTGGAAGCAGCAGCTCACCGACAAGACCGTGATGACGACGATGGCCAAGTACGCCACCGTCAAGGACCACTACTTCCACCGCCTCCCCGAGCAGCGCACGAATCCGAACTACAGCTTCGACCCCAGCTACCCATGGGACTCGGACGACGCCGAGGTCACGCTTCCGGGCGTGGCGTGCCCGGGCCAGCGCGTGCTGCTCGCCGCGCACCCGGACGGCACGCCGGTCTCGCCGACGATCGTCGGCGAGGTCAACAACCCGACTGGCTCGACTAGCGGCGTCAACGGCTTCGGCGCCGGCCGCCGGACCCTGACGCTAAGCAACATCGCCAACGGCGGCGCCTACGACGACACCTCGGGCGTGACGATGACGATGGGCGAGTACCAGGCCCTCCTCCGCTGGTACTCGATCAACGGCACCTTCCCGTCGAAGACGCTCAAGGTCGCGCTGCTGGACGCCTCCGCCGGCCGCGCACTCGACGGCACGTACCTCCGCGAGGGAGCGAAGTACTACGCCAACAACCTGATCCCGCAGGGGCCGCAGGGCCAGTACGCGATGTTCGCCGAGATGAACGCGAACGGGATGTCGTACCCGGCGTACCACCTTGGGACGCAGTACTACTGGAACAACCTCGCCGCCGGAGGGGTCGGCCCGTGGCGCACCTTCGTCACGGCCACGCCTTCTGCGCCAAACGCGCTCTACCCGGACACTGGCGGACAGATCGCGGCCAACAGCGCCGCGATCACGCAGTTCCAGTCGAACCTGCAGAACGCCGTCACGGCCGGCTTCGCCCAGCAGAGCGCGAAGTACGGCGGCACGGTCCCGCAGGAGAACCCGCTCCGCTACAACCACACCGGGTCAGCGCCGCTGCCGGCGGTCCCGACGCCCGACGTCCCGGCGTACACGCCGGCCGAGCAGGCGCAGTACTCGCCGGTGCACCCGGCCGGGACCGCGCCGGAAGCGATGGCGGCCTCGGCCCAGGACGAGGCCTCGATCTTCTGGAACCTCGGCATCCCGGGCTTCAGCGTCGGCGGTGTCCAGGACTCGAACATCGACGAGAACCCGTACGCCTCGAGCGTCAGCGCCGCGATTCGCTCGACGCCGGTGCTGGCCTACACCGGGGGCGGGACGGCCTTCGAGCTCGCCAGCAACGTGCCCGCCGCCGGGATGACGACCACGGCGGCGGCGGTCGCGGTCGGCGACACCAACGTCAAGGTGGCCTCCGTCACGAACCTGGTCGCCGGACAGCCGTTCTTCGTCGACACCGGCCAGAACCTCGAGACCGGCCAGATCTCCGCGGTCGGCACGGTCGGCACGGCCGGCACGGGCGTGACCCTCACGGCTCCGCTCAGGTTCGCGCACGCGAGCGGCGTGCCGTTCAACGTCAACCAGGGCCAGCCGGTCGGGTTCACTGGCGACACGCTCGAGCACCTGAACTTCTTCGCCGCGGGCGCGCCGCACGGGCTCGACGGCGAGACCTCGCCGACCGAGGAGCTGCTCCGGGCGCTCGAGCTCCCGTCGCAGTACACGGCGCTCCTTGCCAGCGGCAACGACTACCTCGGCGCGGCTCCGGCTCCGACCGGCACGATCGCGTACTTCGAGACGAGCCCGGTCAAGCCGACCGCGACCACGACGGTCACCTTCGATGCGAGCTTCGCGCGCACGTCCGAAGGCGGCAAGTCGGGGCTCCAGTACTACTGGGACTTCGGCGACGGCACCAGCGGCACCGGCGAGACCGTCACCCACACCTACGCCTCGGCGATGTGGGCGGACGCGAAGCTGGTCGTCGTCAAGGGCGACTCCAGCAAGTGGGGCATGTACCGGCAGGCGGTCGCGGTCAACAGCCCGTCGGGCGCTGCGCCCGTGACCCCGGCCTGCGGAACCTTCTCGACGGCCGAGCGCAACGCGCTGATCGCCGCCGCGAAGGCGGCGATCAGGGTGGAGACGGCGGCACTACCCAGCGCTGATGCGAAGGAGCGTGATCGGTCATGACGCAGCGAATGCCGAAGAAGCTCCTGCGGCCTCGCTGGATCGCCATCGGGCTGCTCGTGGCCGTGACGGCCGCAGCAGCCGCGCTCGTCGCCACGACGACGGCCACCTCGGCCGATGCGATCCCGTTCTCGAACCCGGCCCACCCGGTGATCGACGCCAACTGGATCTACGACCACAACTTCTTCGAGTCGAACCAATTCATCTACAAGGTCGCCGGCTCGGACGGCTGCCTGCCGACCGCGACGACCTGCCCGGGCGGCGGCACGCCCGGCGACAGCAACAACCTGCCGGAGAACTACAACGGCGCGCAGGAGTTCTACGACTGGTGGAAGGGCGTAGGCACCACGCACACGCCGCAGCCGAACGGCAAGCTCGGCCTCTGGATCACGGCCCGAGACCACCTCTTCCCGACGCGCAGCTGGCAGGGGAACGACGCCGAGCTGACGATCCCGGGCGCGGTCTGCGCCGGGCAGCAGGTGATGCTCGCCAGCCACAACGACTCGACGCCGATCTCGACAAACGTGGCCAATAGCGCACAGAGCGGCAGCGCCACGCCGACGAGCACGATGCACTCGGGCAACTGGGCCAACGGCTCGGGCTACGACGCCAACATGGGCGAGAACATGAACCTCGAGGAGCTCGGGTCGGTGCTGCGCTGGCACGAGGTCAACGGCACCTATCCGGCCCGGACGATCAAGGCGACCCTCTACGACAACGAGGAGGGCGGCCTGGTCGGCTCCGGCTTCTATTCGGCGGCCGGCACCGCGGCGGCGATCGTCGCCGCACCGACCGCGGTCGGCGACACGAACATCAAGGTCACCTCGACGGCCAACCTCGGGGCGGGCACCACGATCGCCCTCGACGACGCCGACACCGAGAACCCGACGGTGGCGACGGTCGGCACGGCCGCGACGAGCACCACGCTGTCGGCCCCAAGCGCGGCGGGCGACACGAAGATCTACGTCGCCAGCGTCACCGGGTTTGCGGTGGGCCACAACGTGAGCGTCGGCCTCGGCCCGGTCGACTCGAGCAGCATCACGGCGGTCGGCACGGGCCAGCGGACGGCGACGACAATCGCCGCTCCCGTGGCCGCAGGCGACACGAACGTCAAGGTCGCCTCGGTGACGAACATGGTCGTCGGCGAGAAGGTTGCCGTCGACGCCGGCTTCGACAACGCGGAGTACCGGCTGATCACCGCGGTCGGCACAGCCGGCGTGGGCGGCACCGGCATCACGCTCGACTCGGCGCTCTCCGGCGCTCACGCGAGTGGCAACCCGATCCAGGACGTCGGGAGCGGCATCACGCTGAGCTCGGCGCTGTCGAACGCGCATCGCGTGACCTCGCGCGTGATCGACACCTCGGCGCTCGGCACCGGGATCACGCTGGCGGCTCCGCTCACGAAGGCCCACGCGTACGGCTCGACGGTCAACGGCTCCGCGACCGGCCTGATCTCCGACAGCCCGCAGGGCCAGATAATCGCCGTGCTCAACAACGACCAGGACGGCCTCAACTACCCGACCCACAAGTGGGGCACCGGCTACTACATGAGCAACCTGCTGGACGGGCAGGCCGGTCCGTGGTTCAACAACATCAACGCCACTCCGGTCTCCGCGGCGCCGAACAGCGTGTATGGCACCGTCGGGATCCAGCGGCTCCAGCACAACCTGCCGGCGGTCCAGGCCTTCCGCTCCTCGGCGGAGAACGCGGTCTCGCAGTCGCTGCAGGACCTGGGGGCCAAGTACAACTTCAGCATCCCGCTGGAGAACCCGCTCCAGTTCAAGAACACGGGCTCGGTGCCGGACAGCCCGGGCATCCACTCGGTGCCCGCGTATCTGCCGGCCGACCAGGCGCAGTTCACGCCGGTGCTCGACGACCGCACCGGGCGGACCGACCAGGTCTCGTTCGGCGTCCGCGGCATCCCGTCGCTGGGCGACATCGGCCAGTACGACTCGAGCACCGACCCGCTGGTCGGCGGGGCGGACAACCCGTACCCGAGCTACTACCCGAGCAAGCCGACCCTGGCCGGCGAGTTCGGGCAGGACTCGAGCAGCGACTACTTCTCGAACCTCAACTACTGGGCCTCCGGCACCGTGCACGGCCCAGGCGGGTTCGACAAGCCCTCGGAGGGCCTGCTGAGAGGGGTCGAGTTCATCGCGACGTGGTTCTCGTACGCGATCGCCTCCCCGCAGGAGGGTGGCCATGTGAGCCAGCCGAAACGGCCGATCGCGTACTTCGAGATGACACCGAAAAAGCCGACCGCGCAGACGACGGTCAGCTTCGACGCCGGCTTCAGCCGCACGAAGAGCGGCAGCACGGACGCCCTCACCTACTACTGGGACTTCGGGGACGGCAGCCCGATGGCGAAGACCGACAACCCGCTAATCCAGCACACATTCCCGACCCAGGCTGCGTGGCGCGACGTGAAGTTGCTCGTCTCCGGCGCCGGCCAAGGGAACGACCCATCGAAGTACGCCTCGTTCCGGCAGGTCGAGCCCATCGACTTCTTCCCGACGTACTACCCGGCGCTCGCACCGCCGACCGAGCCCGCCGCGCCAAGCACCGGCTCGGCGGCCGATCCGTGCGGTGCGCTCACCGCGTCAGAGCAGGCGGCCTTGGTCGACGAGGCTCGCGACGCGAAGCGGGCCGAGGGCGCGAGCCCGACGCTGGGCGAGATCGCGAGCGTCGCGCTGACGAGCGGCGCCTCGAAGGACGACGAGGCGGAATCGCCGTAAGCGAGGCACCGAGCTGACGACGAGGGCGCCGCAAGGCGCCCTCGTCGCTCTGATTGGCGGTCGGCGAGCCCACGCCAATCATGTGGGCCTCATAGTCCTAGCCGTCCGGCTAGGTCCGGGACCTCCGTGGAGACCCCCGGTAGGCCCAAACTCTGCCCGAAAGGCCGTCGAAAACCGGTGGCGCGCCTCCGTAGTCTGACTTGTGGCGTAGAAGTGCCTTCGGACCCAATCACCCGGAAGTCGGTGTCGGTCGTTCACGCGTCCGATGAGGGTCGAGACCACGCCGCTCGCAGGGCGCCCTCCGGCCGTCGGATTGCGCTGCTGGTCTGTTTGACACTGCTTGGACTCACCACGACCTACGCGTTTGTCGGCGGATCGCAGGCGCTCGCAGGCACGCCAACGGGCCCGAATCCCGATCCCCCCCCACCGCCGATTCGGCACCCGCAGCCCCCGCCGCCTCCACCACCCCCGCCGCCTCCTCCTGTGCAGACCTATCAGCCGCCGCCTCCGCCTCCGGCACGGCAAGAGAGGGCGCAGAAGCGAAAAGTCGTGGCCAAGCATCAGCGCCGGCAGCCGAAGCGCCAGCACCCGAAGCCTGCGGACGCCGAAGCAACCCTGGTGCTCCAGCCGGAACGACCGGGCAGCTCGCAGATCCTCGGCCCCTCACTCGTGCACGTCGCCGCGAGCCAAACCATCTCGCTGCCTTCTGCGCTCCAGTTCTTCCTCGCGCTGATGATCGGCGTCTCGGTGCTCGTGGCTGCGCTCGCAGTCGCGCCTCGGCGGGCCTTACCGAGACCTCTCCTCGGCGCAGTCGGCGATCAGCGGGAACTCCTGTTCTTCGTTGCTATTGCGCTTGCCGCCGCCGCCGGTTTCGTCCTCTTCGTGTTCGTTCTCGCTGTATGAGCCGCGCCTACCTCTACGCCGTGATGCTGGCGGCCATCGTGCTCGCCGTCCCGCTCGCCTCGGGGGCGACTTCTGACCTGCCGTCCACGCCGACGATCGACTCGGCGCCGCCGAACCCCAGTGCGACCGGCAGCGCGACGTTCTCCTTCTCCGACGCCGACCTACTCGTGACCTTCAGGTGCCAGATCGACGGCGGCGCATTTTCGCTCTGCACCAGCCCGGCGACCTATTCGGGGCTCGGTGACGGGTCGCACACGTTCGGGGTGAAGGCCGTCGACGTCCTCCTGAACGAGAGCGACGTCGCCTCCTACACATGGTCGGTCGACACGGCGCCTCCGCCTGCTCCAACGATCACGGCGCAGCCCTCGAATCCCTCCAACGACTCGAGCCCGGCCTTCCAGTTCACCGACACGGAGGGAGGAGTCACCTTCCAATGCAAGCTCGACTCGGGCGGATTCGCCGCCTGCGCGAGCCCGGCCGCGTACACCGGGCAAGCCGACGGCAGCCACACCTTCACCGTGGAGGCGAACGACGCTGCCGGCAACACCTCCTCCTCGACGAGCTACAGCTGGGTGATCGACACGGTGGTTCCCACGATCACGCTCGGCACCAAGCCGCCGAGCTCGTCGAGCGATGCCACCCCGACCTTCACGTTCAGCGCGAACGAGGCCACTCCAACTGGCTTCGAGTGCAAACTCGACAGCGGCGCCTTTGTCCCGTGCACGAGTCCGACGACCCTCGGGCCGACTCCAGATGGAAGCCACACCTTCACCATCCGCGCGGCGGATGCTGCCGGGAACGTGGGCTCGACGAGCCACGCCTGGACGATCGACACCGTAGCGCCGACGGTGACGCTCGGCACCACGCCGCCCAACCCCTCCAACGACCCGACGCCGACCTTCGCCTTCAGCGCCAACGAGGGCATACCCGGCGGCTTCGAATGCAAGCTCGACAACGGGACGTTCGTCGCCTGTACGAGCTCGGCTACCTTGGGCTCGACGCTGGACGGAAGCCACACCTTCATCGTTCGGGCTACGGACGCGGCCGGGAACACCGGCCAGGCGAGCTATAGCTGGACGATCGACACAGTGGCGCCCACGGTGACGCTCGGCACCAAGCCGGCGAGCCCCTCCAACGACCCGACTCCGACCTTCGCTTTCAGCGCCAACGAGGTTACTCCGGGGGGTTTCGAGTGCAAGCTCGACGGCGGTGTCTTCGCAGCCTGCACGAGCCCGACCACACTGAGTGCGTCATCGGACGGGGGTCACACCTTCGCCGTTCGCGCAGCTGACGCTGCGGGGAACGTCGGCTCGGCGACCTACACCTGGACGATCGACACGGTCGCGCCGACGGTGACGCTCGGCACCAAGCCTGCCAACCCGTCGAACGACGCCACGCCGAGCTTCAGCTTCTCGGCCGGCGAGACCAGCACCCTCCAGTGCCAGCTCGACGCCGGCTCCTTCGCTCCCTGCACGAGCCCCGCCACCCTGGGCTCAACTGCCGACGGAAGCCACATCTACACGGTCAAGGCAACGGACCCGGCCGGCAACGCAGGGCAGGCGAGCTATGTCTGGACGATCGACACGGTTGCTCCCACGGCGACGCTGACCGCCAAGCCTGCCAACCCGTCGAACGACGCCACGCCGAGCTTCAGCTTCTCGGCCAGCGAGACCAGCACCTTCCAGTGCCAGCTCGACGCCGGCGCCTTCGCTCCCTGCACGAGCCCCACCACGCTGGGCTCAACTGCCGACGGAAGCCACACCTACACGGTCAAGGCCACGGACCCAGCCGGCAACGCGGGGCAGGCGAGCTATGTCTGGACGATCGACACGGTCGCGCCGACGGTCACCCTGAGCATCAAGCCCCCGAATCCGACGAACGACACGACACCGGACTTCGCCTTCAGCGCGAACGAGACGGTCCCCGCAGGCTTCCAGTGTCAGCTCGACGCAGCCGCCTTCGCCGCTTGCACCAGCCCGAAAGCGCTCACTGCGACGGCAGACGGGTCGCATACCTTCACCGTGAAGGCGATCGACGCGGCCGGGAACACGGGGCAGACGAGCTACACCTGGACGATCGACACGGCCGTGCCGCAGATCACCCTGGGCACCAAGCCGACGAATCCCACCAACGACACGACCCCGGACTTCGCCTTCAGCGCGAACGAGACGCTCTTGGGGGGCTTCCAGTGCCAGCTCGACGGTGCCGCCTTCGCAGCGTGCACGAGCCCGAAGACACTTCCTGCAACCGCGGACGGGTCGCACACGTTCACGGTCAAGGCGATCGACACGGCCGGAAACCCGGGACAGACAAGTTACACCTGGACGATCGACAGCGATCCGCCGACGATCACGCTCACCCAGACGCCGTCGAATTTCTCGAGTGACTCGACGCCGACCTTCGCCTTCACCGCAGACGAGCCAATCCCCGGCGGCTTCCAGTGCAGGCTCGACGCGGGCGGGACCTTCGTCCCCTGTTCCAGCCCGACGACCCTGAGTGCAACCGCTGATGGGCCGCACACCTTCACCGTCCGCGGGAACGACACAGCCGGAAACCTCGGGCAAACAGGCTACGCGTGGACGATCGACACGGTCGCGCCGGCTCTCTCGCTCACGGCGAAGCCACCGGATCCGAGCGGGGTCTCGACTGCGCACTTCGAGTTCAGCGCTGCCGACCAAACGAGTGTCACCTATCAGTGTCAGCTCGACGCGGGGGCTTTCCAGAGCTGCACATCGCCGAAAGACTTCTCAGGGCTTGCGAACGGGCCGCACAGTTTCACCGCGAAAGGCACCGATGCAGCCGGGAACGTGGGCAACGCGAGTTACTCGTGGTCGGTCGACACGGCCATCCCTGTCGTGACCATCAACCAGGCGCCGCAGAACCCCACCAACCTGACCGGCGCGACGTTCAGCTTCACCTCGAGCAAGCTGCCGAGCACGTTCGAGTGCCAGCTCGACGGCGGCGGATTCAGCGTCTGCACGAGCCCCAAGACCTACGGGCCGCTTCTTGCGGGCGCCCATTCGTTCCAGGCGCGAGCGACCGACTCGCTGGGTCACACAGGCCCCGCCACTACCTACTCGTGGACGATCGACCTGACACCTCCGCCCACGCCCGCGATCAGCTCCGCTCCGGCAAGCCCGAGCAACAGCAGCAGCCCCAGCTTCGTGTTCACCGACGGCGATTCAGGCGCCAGCTTCCAGTGCCAGCTGGACGGCGGCGCATTCGTTTCGTGCGCGAGCCCCAGGACCTACTCGGGCCTCGCCGACGGGCCTCACAGCTTCAGCGTCAAGGCCATCGATGCGGCGGGCAACCAGAGCGGTCCGGCCGGGCACACGTGGACGATCGACACGGTCGCGCCGACGATCACCTTGGGCACAAAGCCGGTCAATCCCGCAAACGACAGCACGCCGGACTTTGCCTTCAGCGCCAACGAGACGATCTCCGGCGGCTTCCAGTGCAAGCTCGACGCCGGCCCCTTCGCCGCCTGCACGAGCCCGAAGACACTTCCGGCAACAACCGACGGATCGCACACCTTCACGGTGAAGGGGAACGACACGGCGGGAAACACGGGGCAGACGATCTACACGTGGACGATCGACACGGTCGCGCCGACGATCACCTTGGGCACGAAGCCGGTCAATCCCGCAAACGACAGCACGCCGGACTTTGCCTTCAGCGCCAACGAGACGATCTCCGGCGGCTTCCAGTGCAAGCTCGACGCCGGCGCCTTCGCCGCCTGCACGAGCCCGAAGACACTTCCGGCAACAACCGACGGATCGCACACCTTCACGGTGAAGGGGAACGACACGGCGGGAAACACGGGGCAGACGATCTACACGTGGACGATCGACACCGATCCGCCGACGATCACGCTGGCCGCGCCGCCGCCGAACCCCTCCAACGACGCCACGCCGACGTTCACCTTCAGCGCGGACGAGGCCACGCCCGCCGGCTTCCAGTGCAAGCTCGATGCTGGCGCCTTCGCCGCCTGTACGAGCCCGAAGACATTCGGTACGACCCCAGACGGGTCGCACACCTTCACGGTCAAGGGCGCAGACTCGGCGGGCAACAACAGCTCGACCAGCTACGCGTGGACGATCGACACGAGCGCGCCCGTCCTGACTCTCACGAAGACGCCGGCGGACCCCAGCGGGGTGGCCACCGCGCACTTCGAGTTCAGCGCTACTGACCAAACGAGTGTCAGCTTTCAGTGCCAATTGGACAGCGGATCGTTCCTGCCCTGCGCGACGCCGCCGGGGCAGGACTACTCGAGCCTGACGAGTGCCGCGCACACGTTCACGCTCAAAGGCACGGATGCGGCCGGGAACTCGATCACGAAGCCCTTCACGTGGACGGTCGACACCGTCAACCCCGTCGTGACGATCACGGCCGGGCCTCCGAGCCTTTCGAACCAGGTCAGCCCGACCTTCACGTTCACGTCGAACAAGAGCCCGAGCACCTTCCAATGCCAGCTCGACACCGCCGCGTTCGCTCCCTGTACGAGCCCGCTGACCTTGGGCGCGACGCCGCAAGGAAGCCACACCTTCAAAGTCCGGGCAACCGACTCGCTCAGCCACACCGGTTTGCCCACGGCCTGGTCGTGGACGATCGACACGACGCCGCCGCCGGCGCCGGCCATCGGCTCCGGCCCAGCGAACCCGACCAACCTCACCAGTGCAAGCTTCGTGTTCTCCGACAGCGAGCCGGGGCTGAGCTTTCAATGCCAACGCGACGGCGGGGCGTTCTCTGCGTGCACGAGCCCAGCCTCGTACTCCGGGCTCCCCGACGGCGCCCACACCTTCGTAGTTCGCGCGACCGATGCCGCGGGCAACACCGGAGCCACGGCGAGCATGGGCTGGACGGTCGACACCGTCCCGCCGAACACCACGATCGAGTCGACGCCTCCCGCGGTGAGCAGCAGCGGCTCCGCCAGCTTCGGCTTCTCGAGCACCGAGCCCGGCTCCACCTTCGCTTGCAGCCTGGACGGAGGCACCTTTGCCTCGTGCTCCTCGCCGCAGAGCTACTCCGGGCTCTCGAACGGCGAACACGCCTTCCAGGTCAATTCGACGGACGCTGCCGGCAACTCTGACCCCACCGCCGCCGCCTACTCATGGCAGGTTCAGGTGTTCGCGCCCGTCGACAGGACGCCGCCCGGAAACGTTCGTGGGCTCAAGCGAAGCGTCGGCTACGGCCTCCTCGAAATGGCGTGGGGCCTGCCGGCGGACATCGACTTCGACCACGTGCGGGTGCTCCTCTCGACGAGTCCCAAGAAGCCGGCACGAAAGGTCGTCTACACGGGCAAAGCCAGGCGTTACATGAACCGCGGCTTCAAGAACGGCACGTACTACCGCTACTCGATCGTCAGCTACGACCACGCCGGCAACGCCTCGCACGGGGTCACCGTCGTCGTGGCTGCGAGCGCCTTGCTCCGCTCGCCGCGTGACGGAAGCGTGGTGCACTCGCCTCCGCTCTTCCTTTGGCGCGCGATCAAGAGTGCGAGCTTCTACAACGTCCAGCTCTACTACGGCGCCCGGAAGGTCTTGAGCCGCTGGCCGAGGACGGCGCGACTGGGGCTCGCTCGAACCTGGGCCTACGAGGGCCGAAACTTCCAGCTGAAGAAGGGCACGTACCACTGGTATGTGTGGCCTGGATTCGGTCCCCGTCTCAAGGGCCATTACGGTCAGTTGCTCGGCGAGAGCACCTTCCGCGTGAGTTAGAAGCTCAACGCGGAGAGGCCGGAGTGGGGGCGGGAGGATTCGAACCTCCGTAGGCTGAGCCGACGGGTTTACAGCCCGTTCCCTTTGGCCACTCGGGCACACCCCCAGGGGGCGGAAAGTGTAGCCGCGGTGGTTTAGCGTCACCTGGGCATGCCGCACCGAATCACGCGCGACCAGGTGATCTGGGCCTTCGGCCCCGAGCTCGGGCCGGTGCTCGACATCGAGCCGGGCGAGACGGTCACCTTCGAGACGAACGACTGCTTCACCGGCCAGATCCGCAGCGAGGACGACCTCGTAACCGAGATCGACCTCGAACGGATCAACAGCGCGACCGGCCCGGTCGCGGTCCGCGGCGCCGAGCCCGGCGACTCGCTCGTCGCGGAGATCCTCGACGTGCGGCCGATCGAGTGGGGAGTGGCGACGCTGATCCCCGGCTTCGGCCAGCTGATCGAACAGGTGCAGGCGCCGTTGACGCGGCTGTTCGAGGTGCGCGACGGTGAGATCCGGATGAACGACCGCGTCTCGTTCCCCGCGCGCCCGATGGTCGGCGTCGTCGGCGTGGCGACCGGCGGCGAGACGCTCTCGAACGGGCTCGCCGGCCGGCACGGCGGGAACCTCGACGACCACCTGCACGGTGCCGGGGCGACGATCTTCTTTCCGGTCCGGCAGCCGGGTGGGATGTTCGCGGTCGGCGACATGCACGCCTCGATGGGCGACGGCGAGATCTGCTTCACAGGAGTCGAGATCGCGGGCGAGGTCGACATCCGCTTCGATCTGCTCAAGGGCAAGCAGGCGACCTGGCCCGTGACCGAGCTTGCCGACCGCTGGGTTCCACACGCGACCGCCGACGAGTTCGGTGAGGCGCTGCAACTGGTCTCTGAGGAAGCGGCAAGGATGCTCGTGGACGAACACGGCTTCACCCCCGAGGACGCGTTCATCCTCCTCTCCGTCGCCTGCGACGCGGGCGTGGCGCAGGCGTGCAAGCCGGCGCCGCGGTTCGGCACGATCGCCCGCTTCTCGATTCCGAAGATCGCCGCCTGCCCAGGGCCGTTCGCGACCTCCTGAATCCCTAGGCTTAGCGCGTGATCGCCTGCGCCAGCTGCGGACAGGAGAACCCGGACGTTGCACGGTTCTGCCTCGCCTGCGGCACCGAGCTCTCGACCGAACCCGCCGGCCAGGACGAGCGGCGGATCGTCTCGATCGTGTTCGTCGACCTTGTCGGGTTCACCGGCCGCGCTGAGAACCTCGACCCCGAGGACGTGCAGGCGGTCCTAGGCCCGTACCACGAGCACGTCCGGCGAGAGCTCGAGTCGTTTGGCGGAACCGTGGAGAAGTTCATCGGGGACGCGATCATGGCGGTGTTCGGCGCGCCGACCGCCTACGGCGACGACGCCGAGCGCGCGGTGCGCGGCGCGCTGGCGGTTCGCGACAGCACGCTGGAGCTCGACGCCCGTGAGCTCCATCTCGACCTCCAGCTGCGGATCGCCGTGAACACCGGCGAGGCGCTGGTCTCGCTTGGCGCGAGCATGGCGCGCGGCGAATCGCTGGTCGCGGGCGACGTCGTCAACACGGCCTCGCGCCTGCAGTCGGCTGCGCCCGTGAACGGCGTGATCGTCGGGCGCGAGACGTACGCCAGTACCAGGGACGCGATCGAGTACGAGGCGATGGAGGCCGTGCGGGCGAAGGGCAAGTCCGAGCCGGTCGAGGCCTGGGTCGCGTTGCAGCCGAAGCGCGCCGCCGGCGAGCGTCAGCACTCGGGCGAGCTGGTCGGCCGCTTCCGCGAGCTCGACGTGCTGCGCGGGATCTGGGAGCAGGTCGCCGGCGAGCGCGTCCCGCATCTCGTGACGGTGATCGGGCCGGCCGGGATCGGCAAGACGCGGCTGACGCAGGAGTTCGACCGGGTAGTCGAGGAGATCGGCGGGCGCACCGTCCACGGCCGTTCGCTCCCGTACCGCGAGAGCAGCGCGTACTTCGCCTTCGCGATGCAGGTCAAGCAGCTCTGCGGGATCTTCGACAGCGACCCGCCCGAGGTTGCGCTGGGCAAGCTGCGCGAGCACGTTGCCGACCTGCCCTCCGGGGTGGATGCCAGCACCGTCGCCCGCCACCTGGCGATCCTGCTCGGGCTCGACTCGGAGGGCACCGTCGACGACCGCGAGGAGCTCTTCTTCTCGGTGCGCTGCTTCATCGAGTCCGTCGCCCGTGACCAGCCCACGCTGCTCGTCTTCGAGGACATCCACTGGTCGGACCGTGGCCTGCTCGACCTGATCGAGCTGCTGGCCGCGCGGCTGCGCGACCTGCCGATCATGCTGCTCTCGCTCGCCCGGCCCGAGCTGCTCGACTCGCGCCCGGCCTGGGGCGGAGGGCTACCCGCCTACATGGCGCTGCCGCTGCCCGCCTTGAGCGCCGAGGACTCGCAGAGGCTCGCCGGGCTGCGCCTCGAGAACCTGAGCAGCGAGGACGCGGCGCGGCTGGCCGAGACCGCCGAGGGCAACCCGCTCTTCATCGAGCAGCTCGCGGCGACGATGGCCGAGGCTTCCACCTCGGACGTCTCGCTCCCGACGACGGTGCGTGGGATCGTGGCCGCGCGGCTCGACGCGCTGCCCGCCTCGGAGCGGTCGCTGCTGCTCGACGCCGCCGTCGTTGGCAAGACCTTCTGGCGTGGCGCGCTCGAGCGCATCGCCGGTGGGAGCGACGGCATTCCGGGCCTGCTCGGGGCGCTCGAGGGCCGTGACCTGGTCGTGCGGGAGACGAGGTCGATCATCGAGGGCGAACAGCAGTACAGCTTCAAGCACGTCCTGATCCGCGAAGTGGCCTACGAGCTGCTCCCGCGGGCGAGGCGCCGG
>Ga0193727_1000109_pt1 | contig 25968 bp, 23 predicted proteins | sample H2c2metaG_FD_143051 | JGI IMG/M metagenome (GOLD analysis project Ga0193727, IMG submission 143051) | Soil microbial communities from a riparian zone of the East river system, Colorado, United States - H2c2 | ecosystem: Environmental > Terrestrial > Soil > Riparian zone | place: USA: East River...
GCTCGTCCGAGCGCGCCCGCCCCTCCTCCTCGACGAACAGGTCGACGTGGATCTCGAACTCGCGCGCGCAGATGGTCGCGGTCACACCGCCGCCCTCTCCCCCGCTCTCCTCGAGCGCCCGCGCGATCTCGGACTCGCTGGCGCCGTAGAAGCGCAGCACGCGCCGTTCGGGTTCACGCGCGCGCGAGAGAACCTTGCGCACCGGCCCTGATTCCAGCGCGCGCGGCCACAGCCGCCGCAGCTCGCTCGGAGGGCCCGGAAGTACGACTACGGCTCCCCGCTCGGCCTGGAGCACGAGTGCGGGCGCGGTGCCGGCGATCCCGACCACGACCGATCCCTCGACCAGCGTCGCCTGCTTGCGCACGCCCTGCTCGAAGTCGGCGTAGGGCCTGCCCAGCCGCTCGGCGATCGCCCGCGAGATCGACTCGATCTCGGCCGCCAGCGCCTCGTCCACGACCAGCTCACGGCCGGCAGCACGCGCGACCAGCTCGACGGTGCGGTCGTCGTGGGTCGGCCCGAGGCCGCCGGAGACGCAGCAGAGTTCGGCCTCGAGCCCCTCGCGCAGCGCCGCCTCGAGCTCGGCCGGGTCGTCACCGACGATCGAGATCCGCGCCGGCTCGAGGCCGAGCCGCAGCAGCTCCGAGGCGAGGAACGGGCCGTTCAGGTCGCGTCGGTCGCCGCGGACGAGCTCACTGCCGGTGACGACGACGAAGCCGCGCGGGTGGCTCAAGCGGCCGCGCGCGTGAAGCCGTGCGGGGTGAAGACGTACGAGCCGGCGCCGGGCACATGGACGGCGTGGCCGTTGTAGGCGATGGCCAGGTTCCCGGGGTTGCCGAAGTTGACCCAGAGCTGACGCGCGACGAAGCGCTGGGACTGGCCGGACTCGACCGTGCCGGCGAAGCGGGTCTTCCCGCTCCCCGACCAGTTGCGCACCTCCATCCAGCAGTTGCCGCCGGCCGCGCGCACGTACAGCCGGAACGAGGCGGGCTTCGTCGGCGCATGCCGCGTCGGCGTCGCGGCCGGCAGCACCTTCTTCGACTGCGACGTGGTGGTCGTGCCGAGGTTTGGCACCTGTTCGTTCGGGCTGCCGGACTTCCAGGCGGCGATGAAGAAGACGACCAGTGCCGCGATCCCGGTCAGCGCGAAGGCGATCCAGCGCCGCTCGAGCCGCCGGTGCTGCCTGTGAACATTCGATGTCCGTCGCGGAACGACCGGCTCACGCGGCTCGTCGCCGTCGGCCCCGAAGCGCGAGTTGAACTCGTCGACGTAGAGCTGCCCGTCCAGCCCGAGGTAGTCGGCGTAGGTGCGCAGGAAGCCCTTGACGTACGTCTGCGCCGGGAGCGCATCGAAGCTCTCCTCCTCGAGCGCGCGCAGGTAGCGGGCGCGGATCTTGGTTGCGAGCTCGACCTCGCCGAGCTCGAGCTGCTGGCGGACGCGGGCCTCGCGCAGGCTGTTGCCGATCTCGAACATCTGAGCGGTCGATTGTAGTCCCGATCCCGCGTGACTGGAATCAGCCGATCACATTGAGCACGGCGTACACGGCGAGCGCGATTCCGGCGCTGACCCCAATGGCAAGCGAGATCAGGCCCAGCAGGCGGCCGACCCGTGCGGCTCCCTCGCCGCCGAGACGGCCGATCGTGCGCTCGATGTTCCGCAGCCCGCGCCGGGCCAGCAGCACCGCCGCGCCGCCGAGCACGGCCGAGCCGCAGGTCGCGCCGGTCGCCTGAACGATCGTCACGCCCTGCAGCTTCCGGGCTGCCACGAAGGCCAGCACCGGCAGGGCGAGACCGAGCAGCGCCAGCACGACCGAGCCGCGCGCCGCGTCGTTTCGCCCCCGCGCGCTACTGCTTCTTGTAAGGCTTTCCATCTGCAGCAGGCGGGACGGTCCGGCCGATCACACCGGCGACGGCCACGAGGGTCAGGACGTACGGCAACGCCTGGAAGAGCACGGCGGCATTGTCGGAGTACACCGGCAGGCGGAACGCGAGCGCGGTCGAGAAGCCGAACAGGAGGGCCGCCGCAAAGGCGCCGAACGGCCGCCAGTTGCCGAAGATCATCGCCGCGAGGGCGATGAACCCGCGGCCCGCGGTCACGTTCTCGTTGTAGGTGTTCAGGTACCCGACGGTCAGGTACGCCCCGCCCATCGCCGCCAGGATCCCGGAGAGGATGACCGCGCCGTAGCGGACCGCGTAGACGTTGATCCCGACCGTGTCGGCCGCGCGCGGGTGCTCGCCGCAGGCGCGGATGCGCAGGCCGATCGGCGTCTTGAAGAGCGCGACGTACGAGAGCGGCACGAACAGGATCGCGATCCAAATCATCAGGTTGAGGTGGCCGAAGGAGTCGGCGAAGAAGCTGTGGCTCGAATCCTTCGCGAGGTTGACCGTCGGGATCTGCGAGACCCCGGTGGGGACGTTGCCGCCGTGATAGAGCTGGACGAAGAAGTACCCGGTGATCCCGAGCGCGAGGAAGTTCACCGCCACCCCGCCCACGATCTGGTCGGCGCGCAAGTGGATTGCGAAGAAGGCGTGGACGAGCGCGAGCGCGCCGCCGGAGGCCATCGCGATCAGGACGCCCCAGACCCAGCTGCCGGTCTTGTCGGCACCCCAGATGCCCCAGAAGGCGCCCATCAGCATCATTCCCTCGAGGCCGATGTTCACGACGCCGGAGCGCTCGGAGAACATCCCGCCGAGCGCGCCGCCGGAGGCCATCGCGATCAGGACGCCCCAGACCCAGCTGCCGGTCTTGTCGGCACCCCAGATGCCCCAGAAGGCGCCCATCAGCATCATTCCCTCGAGGCCGATGTTCACGACGCCCGAGCGCTCGGAGAACATCCCGCCGAGCGCGCCGAAGGTGAGCGGCGTGGCGAAGACGAGCATCGACGCGATCAGACTGGCAGTGAAGACCTCGTTCAGGTGCGCCGTGCTCGATTGGGTCGCCAGCACCGCGAGGCCGGCGCCGAGCACCCCCGAGGCGATTGCGCCGAAGCCGACCCGGTGGGCGCCGCGGCTGGCGGCGACGATTCCGAACAGGATCGCGACGATCCCGACGAGGATCGGCCAGAGTGGTGAGCGCGCCGCGATCGGCGGGATCGCGAGCACGAAGGCGATCACGCCCAGCGTCAGGCCGACCGTGCCGACGGAGGTCGGCTCGACGAGCCGTGCGCCGTTTCGGCGGACAGTTCCGACGTAGGTGCTCATGGCGAGGCCGCCTCCGGCTCGGGCGCCCGGTCAGGAGTCCGCTGTCGACGCTTCAGCTTCCTGCGGGAGTTCCAGACCGCGAGGATCAGCACGTCCGCGCCGACGAACAGCACGACCAGCCCCTGGATCATTTCCGTCAGATGGCCGGCGAGGCTCGGGTCGATCGTGCCCGACTGGAGCCCGTGCGTGGTGCCGTAGAGCAGGCCGCCGAACAAGAACGCGGCCAGGCCGACTCCAAGCGCGGTGTTCCGGCCGAGCAGCGCAACCGCGATCCCGAGGAAGCCGATCGACGAGGCCTGCACGTCCGTGGTGCCGAAGTGGTAGAGGTAGCCGAGCATGTCGAGGCCGCCGGCGAGGCCCGCGAACGCGCCCGAGATCGCCATCGCCCGGACATAGTTGGTGCGGACCTTGATCCCGCCGTACGCAGCCGCATCCGGGTTGTAGCCGACCGCCTTCACCTCGTAGCCGAGCGTCGTGCGGTTGAGGATCAGCCAGAAGACGACCAACGCGCCAATTGCGACGAAGAAGCCGATGTGCAGGCACTGGAGGTCGGCGTCGCCCCAGAAGACCGGCAGCTTCGCGCTCTGTGCGACGTCGCCGGAGATCGGGATGTCGAGCGGCTTGTTCGCCGCGCCCTGGAGCGGGCCTCCCTGCTGGAAGATGTAACTCCCGATCCAGTAGGCGATCCAGTTGAGCATGATCGTCGTGATCACCTCGTGGGCGCCGGTGGTCGCCTTCAAGAAGCCGGCGATCCCCGCCCAGATCGCGCCTGCGGCAGCCGCGCCGGCGACCGCGAGCAGGATATGGGCCGGCCTCGTCATGTTGACGAAGGAGATGCCAACCCAGTTGGCGACGTAGAGGCCGACCAGGTACTGGCCGTTGCCGCCGATGTTGAACATCCCGCAGCGGAAGGCGAACGCGACGGCGAGGCCCGTCAGGATCAGCGGCGTCGTCTGCAGCAGCGTTTGGCTGAAGTTGTAGGCGGCGGTGTTGGCGACGTCGGTGTTCGTCGGGTGAGCGAGCCAGTTCAGGCCGGCGCCCTTGATGATGTCCCAGTAGGCCTGGATCGGGTTGTGGCCCGTCGCCAACACCAGCAGGCCGCCGATCAGGAAGGCCAGCATCGCCGTCAGCACCGGGACGATGATTCCGCCGCCGCGCTGCCAGAGCGCAAGCCGCGAAGCGGCCGTCGAGGGCGCCTGCGGCTCGCTCACGCGGCCGTCTCCTTGCGGCGGGCGCCGAGCATCTCGAGGCCGATCTCCTCCTCGGTCACGCCCGGCTCGTGCTCGCCGACGACCTGGCCCTCGTACATGACCAGGATGCGGTCGGACAGCGAAAGCACTTCGTCGAGCTCGAGCGAGATCAGCAGGATCGCCCGACCCTCGTCGCGCTCTTCGATGAGCCGCCGGTGCAAGTACTCGATCGCGCCAACGTCGAGGCCGCGGGTCGGCTGGGCGGCGACGAGCACCTTCGGGTCGCGCGCGATCTCCCGCGCGGCCACGACCTTCTGCTGGTTGCCACCCGAGAGCGCGCCGCCGGGGGTGTTCGGGCCGCCGCCGCGGATGTCGAACTCCCTGATCAGGGAGCGCGCACGCTCGACCAGGCGCCTCGGAAAGAGCCAGCCGAAGCGTGACGCCGGCGCGGCGTTGTAGTCGTGCAGCGCGATGTTCTCGGCGATCGAGAACTCGAGCACGAGCCCGCGGCGCTGCCGGTCCTCGGGGATGTGGCCGACGCCCGCGTCGAGCATCCGCCGCGCGCTCGGACGCGAAACCACGTGACCGGCAACCGCGACCTCCCCGCTCTCCGGACGGCGCAGGCCGGTGATCGCCTCGATCAGCTCGCTCTGGCCGTTGCCCTCGACCCCGGCGATCCCGACGATCTCGCCGGCGCGTACGGCCAAGGAGACGTCGCGAACCGCCGGCAACCCGCGCTCGTCGTTGACGTGCAGGTCACGCACCTCAAGCAGCACGTCGCCGGCCTCGGCGGGCTTCTTGTCCACCCGCAGGAGCACCTCGCGCCCGACCATCAGCTTCGCGAGACCGTCCTCGGTCGCGCCCTCGCGCGGCACCGTGTCGATCTTCTTGCCGCGGCGCAGGACCGTGATCCGGTCTGCGATCTTGAGCACCTCGTTCAGCTTGTGACTGATGAAGATGATCGAGGTGCCGCCCTCCTGAAGGCTCTTGATGATCGCGAAGAGCTCGTCGGCCTCCTGGGGCGTCAGGACGGCGGTCGGCTCGTCGAGGATCAGGATGTCGGCGTCGCGGTAGAGCGCCTTCAGGATCTCGACGCGCTGCTGCTGGCCGACGCTGATGCTCTCGACCTTCGCCATCGGGTTGACGATGAGGCCGTACCGGGCCGAGATCTCGCGCACGCGTTCGACGGCCGTGCCGTAGTCGAGCAGCACGCCGGCCCTGGTCGGCTCGACCTCGAGCACGATGTTCTCGGCGACCGACATCACCGGAATCAGCATGAAGTGCTGGTGCACCATCCCGATCCCGCGGTCGATCGCGTCCTTCGCGGAGTTGAAGACGACCTTCTGGCCGTTCAGCAGGATCTCGCCTTCGTCGGGGCGGTAAAGGCCGTAGAGGATGTTCATCAGCGTCGACTTGCCCGCGCCGTTTTCGCCGAGCAGCGCATGCACCTCGCCCTTGTGCAGGTCGAGGTCGACGTGGTCGTTCGCAACGACCCCGGGGAACCGCTTCGTCACACCCCGCATCTCGAGGACCGTGGAGGCTTCCACCGCGGGTGATTCTATGGAGGTACGGCGGACGGGTGCTACAGGGTGGCGGGGACCTTGACGTCGCCGTCGATGATGTTCTGCTTGAGCTCGTTCATCTTGTCGATGAACTCCTTAGGGACGGCCGGATTGATCTTGCCGACCGTCATGCCGCCGTTCTTCAGGTTGAAGAGCAGGTTGCTGCCGCCCCTGAACTTGCCCTCGGTGACCTGCTTGGCGGACTGAAAGACGCCGTTGTCGACGCGTTTGACGCCGGAGGTGAGCACGCGCTTGGCGTCGTTGTACTGGTCCTTGTCGACCCCGATGCCCCAGATCCCGGCGGCGTCGGCGGCCTTGAGCGTCCCGAGCCCGCAGCCGCCCGCGACCTGGAAGAGCACCTGGGCGCCCTGTGAGATCTGGTTCTCGGCCAGGGTCTTGCACTTGTCCGAGGCGACGAAGTCCTGCGAGTAGCCGATCAGCACCTTGATCTTCGGGTTGAACAGCTTCGCGCAGTGCTGGTAGCCGGCGATCCAGATGTCGACCGGCGGGATCTTCACCCCGCCGACCGCGCCGATCACCTGCTTGCCGCCCTGCTTCTTCGCCATCTCGGCCGCCAGGTAGCCGACGAGGCAGCCCGACTCGTTGGCGGCGTAGGTGAGCCCCTCGACGTTCTTGCGGCCGTTGAACGGCGTTCCGGTCACGTCGTAGTCCGTGATCGCGAAGTGCAGGTTGGGGTTCCTGGTCGCGACGACGTTCGTCGCGTCGGCGAGCAGGAAACCCGCCGAGATGATCAGGGCGGCCCGTTTGCGCACCGCCGTCGTCAGGTTCGGGATGTAGTCCGACGTCGAGTTCGACTGCAGTGGCAGGGTCTTCACGCCGAGCTCGTTCTGGGCCTTGTCGAGGCCTTCTTTCTGCGACTGGTTGAACGAGCGGTCGTTGAACTTGCCGATGTCGCTGATGAGCGCGATCAGCTTGTTCGATGCGGCCGGCGTCGAGGACTGCGTCGACGAAGCCTTGTTCCCGCCGCCGCCGCAACCGGCGGCGAGGAGCGCCACGGTGCCACACAGAAAGAGGAGTGCGATCCGCACCACGACGGTGTTCTAACAAAGAAACGGGCGGGCCCGTGGGCCCGCCCGTCAGGTCGTATCGGCTCGAGGTCGCTCTAGAGCTTGGCCGGGACCTTGAGCTTGTGCTTGATGATGTTCGTCTTGTACGTGTTCATCAGCTTGATGTACGCCTTCGGCACGGTCGGGTTGATCTTGCCGACGCTCATGCCGCCGTTCTTGAGGTTGAAGAGCAGGTTGCCGCCGCGCTTGAACCCACCGTTCTTCGCCTTGTCGATTGCCTGGAAGACGCCGTTGTCGACGCGCTTGACCCCGGACGTGAGCACGCGGCCCGCGTCCTTGTACTGGTCCTTGTCGACGCCGATGCCCCAGATGTGGGCGGCCGCGGCGGCCTTCAGGGTGCCGAGGCCACAGCCACCGGCAACCTGGAAGAGGACCTGCGCGTTCTGGGCGATCATGTTCTCGGCGATCGTCTTGCACTTGTCGGCCGCGACGAAGTCCTGCGAGTAGTCGATCAGGACCTGCGTCCCCGGAACCGCCTTCTGGGCGCAGAACTTGTACCCGGCGATCCAGATGTCGACCGGCGGGATCTTCACACCACCGACAGCGCCGATGACCTTTTTGCCGGCCTTCGCAGCCATCTTGGCGGCGAGCACGCCGACCAGGCAGCCGGACTCGTTGGCCGCGTAGGTCAGGCCCATGACGTTCTTGCGCCCGCTGAACGGCGCGTCCTTGGCCGAGTAGTCGGTGATCGCGAAGTGGAGCTTCGGGTACTTCTTCGCGACCGTGTTCGTCGAGTCGGCGAGCAGGAAGCCGGCCGCGATGATGATGTTCGACCTCGACCTGACGGCCTGCGTCAGGTTCGGGATGTAGTCCGAGGTCGAGTTCGACTGCAGCGCCTTGATCTTCACCCCCAGCTTCGCGTGCGCGCGTGTCAGCCCTTCCTTCTGCGACTGGTTGAACGAACGGTCGTTGAACTTGCCGATGTCGCTGACGAGCGTGGCCAGGTACGTGGCCTTGGCCGCCTGCGGGGATGCCTGGCTCGAGCTGCTACCGACCAGCGCGGCGAGCCCAGCCAGCACCGTCACCACAACCAGCGCGGCAACGATGGAAATACGACGTGAAACCCTCACTTGCCCTCCCTGATTTAGAAATCTGGAATCCGTAACCAGATTGAAAGACGAGCGATGCTAACCCGAAGTTAGGCCGATTGCATAGGCCGAACGGCCGGTATTGGCGGGTATCGAGTCCTAGACCACGTCGCTCAGCTGCGGCAGCGACGACGCGTCAACCAGCACCCGCCGAGGCTTGGAGCCTTCGTAGCCGGAGATGATGCCCCGGCGCTCGAGCATGTCGATCAGGCGGCCGGCACGCGTGTAGCCGACGCGCAGGCGCCGTTGCAACAATGAAACCGAAGCGGTCTGGGTCTGGACGACGACCTCGATCGCCTTTTCGAGCAGCGGATCCTCGTCCGGATCGAAATCCCCGTCCGCGTCCGCGCCCTCTTCACGTCCGGCCTCGGGCGCCTCCAACAGCGACTCGTCCAGCTCCTGGGCACGCTGGGCGCGGCACTGCTCGACGATCAGGGCGATTTCCTCCTCGGTCACGAACGCGCCCTGGAGCCGCTGCAGGCGCGAGGTGCCGAGCGGCTTGAAGAGCATGTCGCCCTGCCCGAGCAGGCTCTCGGCGCCCGCCTGGTCGAGGATCACGCGCGAGTCGGTCTGGCTCGAGACCGCGAAGGCGATCCGGCTGGGCACGTTCGCCTTGATCATCCCGGTGATCACGTCCACCGAAGGCCGCTGGGTGGCGAGCACGAGGTGGATCCCCACCGCACGGGACTTCTGCGCGAGGCGAATGACGGCGTCCTCCACTTCCTGCGGCGAGATCATCATCAGGTCGGCGAGCTCGTCGATCACGACGAGTAGGTACGGGAGCTGAGGCTCGCCGCGTGAGCGGAAGGCGCGGTTCGCCTCGGCCAGGCTGCGGGCGCGCACCGCCGAGAGACGCTCGTAGCGGCGCTCCATCTCGGCGACGACGTTGCGCAGCACCGAGGCTGCCTCCTTCGGGCTGGAGACGACCGGCGTCAGCAGGTGCGGGATCGACTCGTAGTAGTTGAGCTCGATCCGCTTCGGGTCGATCAGGATCATCCGCACCTCGTCGGGCGTCGAGCGCAGCAGCACGGAGGTGAGGATCGTGTTGATGCAGCCCGACTTGCCCGAGCCGGTGGTGCCCGCGATCAGGATGTGCGGCATGCGCGCGAGGTCGGTCCAGACGGACTGGCCCGAGATGTCCTTGCCGAGCCAGACCGAGAGCGGGCTCGAGGTCGGCGGCAGGTCGTCGTAGATGTCGCCGAGCGTGACGAGGTTCGGGCTCGTGTTCGGCAGCTCGACGCCGACGGCCTGCTTGCCCGGGATCGGCGCGAGGATGCGGATCTCCGTCGTCGCCAGCGCGTAGGAGAGATCGTCCTTCAGGCCCGCGACCTTCGAGACCTTCGTCCCCGGCGCGAGCTGAAGTTCGTAGCGCGTCACGCGCGGGCCGGAGATCTGGCCGATCACGGTTGCGTCGACGCCGAAGTTGGCCAGCGTCTGGACGAGCGCCTCGGCGACGCGGGCGGAATGGTCGGCGTCAGGGCCGGCGCCCGGAGCAGAGCGGCGCAGGAGCGCGCGGTCCGGCAGGCGGTACTCGGCCTGCGGCTCGACCGTGACGTCGAAGAGGCTCTCCTGGTCGGGATCGTCCTCCTGCGGGAACCCCGGCGGGCCTTGGGAGACCAGCTCAGGAAACTCGTTCACGACGTCCACCGGCGGCGCGAGCGGGGCCGGCGGCGCGAGCGGGGCGAGCGGGACAGCGCCCTCCAGCACCTGCAGTCGCGGCTCGGGCCGGCGCGGCGGGATCGTCTTGCGTGCTGCGCGGTGCACGGCCCGGCCTGAGGAGCGGAGCATGGCGCCCGCCGAGGCGCCGGTCACGAGCAGGGCGCCCGCGAGCAGCGTCAGGATTCCGGCGATCGCGACGCCAGTCGACCCGATCGCCAGTGCGAGCCCGCCGCCGAGCAGCGTGCCCACATAACCGCCCTCGTCCTTGCCGAGCGTGATCATCAGGCCGCACGCGAGCACGAACAGCCCGGTCCGGAACGGGCGCACGTCGACGAGGTCGCTGCGGGTGACCATCAGCGCGCCCACGATCGCGAGCGCAGCCGGCAGCCCGAGCGTCGCGCTCCCGATCAGCGCGTCGAGGCCCTCCCCGATCCAGAGCCCGACGTAGCCGCCGTTCCAGTCCGCCCAGACGACGAACCCGAGGAACACGCCCAGCGCGAGCAGGCCGAGCCCGACCAGCTCGGGATGCTGGTGCCCCTCGGCCTTCTTCGCCCCTCGCTTGCGGCGTTTCACGCGCGAGGGCACGCGCGGCCTAAGGGTGCGCTTTTTGCGACGGCGCGCCATCGTCGCTGCTGCTTCGCCGCGCCGCGGCGCTTCCCTTTGCTACCGGCGCTTCTTGAGCTTCTGCGCCTGGCGGCGCTGCTGGCGGTTCATCGGCTCGGGGATCGCGCCCTCCTCGCCGGCTGCCTCGATCCAGGCGCGCCGCTCGCCGGCGCTCAGGCGGGACATTGCCGCCTGCGCCTTCTGCGGGTCGTGCTGGACGCCGCTGCGCTCGAGCTTCGCGATCGCGCTCGCGAGCTCCGGGTTCTTGCGCTCCAGGTTGGCCTTCGACGCCTTCTGCAGCCAGCGCTTGAGGAGCGGCACCTTCATCAGCGCCATCGCCAGCGGGCGCACGTAGCGGCCGCCCTGAACGCGCGCGAGCACGTTCAGGGCGACCAGCAGGAGCAGCAGCCCGACCAGGATGTAGACCGGGATCAGCAGGGTGACGATGTCGGCAATCATGGCGCCTAGCCTAGCCGGGCGAGCCGCTGTTGCAGTAGGTCGACGAAGCGCTCGGGGTCGATCCCGACGGCCACGTTCGCGGTCGGTTCGAGGCCCGTGCGGCGCCAGACGTCGACGACCGTGCGGCCCCGGCAGAGCTCCGACTCGGTGTCGATCCGGACGTTCAGGCGCTCGACCTCCAGCAGCTCCGGGTCGATCACGTGCGCCACGGCGACCGCGTCGTGGATCGGCGAGCCGTCCCAGCCGTAGACGGAGCGGTGGAAGCCCCCATAGAACTCGAGCAGTTCGGCCACGACCTCGCCGATGCGGCCCGATCCTCGCAGTTGGTCAGGGTTGACCAGCGCCTTGTGAGTCACGTCGAGCCCGACCATGGTGACGTCGAGCCCGCTCATGAAGACGCGCTGGGCGGCCTCCGGGTCGGCCCAGATGTTGAACTCGGCCGCGGGCGTGACGTTGCCCTCGGCGATCGCGCCGCCCATCAGCACGATCCGTTCCGGCTTCGCCTCCGGGTAGCGAGCCAGCAGGAGCGCGACGTTCGTCAGCGGGCCGGTGGCGACGAGGGTCGCGCCCTCGATTCGCTCGGCCAGGAAGTCGACCGCGTGCTGGGGCGACGGATCGGCCTGTGGCGGAGGTAGGTCGGGGCCGTCGAGGCCGGTCTCGCCGTGGACGTCTTCGGCGACGCGCGGCTCACGCACGAGCGGCCGCCCCGCGCCCGCGGCGACCGGGATCTCCGCGCGGCCTGCGAGCTCGAGCACGCGGATCGCGTTGGCGGTTGTCTTCTCGAGCGTCTGGTTGCCGGCGACGGTCGTCACGCCACGGAGGTCGAGCTCATCGCTGCCGAGCGCGAGCAGGAGCGCGATCGCGTCGTCGTGCCCGGGGTCGCAGTCCAGCAGGACCGGGATGCTCATCGCCTACCTTCTAACGGAAACGGCATCGACTGGTCATTTCAGACGGACGCGCGGGGAACCCGCGCGTCCTAAGACGGCATCGCAAGCGATGCCTCACCGGAGCATCGCATCGACTTCCGCCGTGGTCGGCAGCGAGGGCTGCGCGCCTGCCCGCGACGCCGCGATCGCTCCCGCGGCGCAGGCGCGGCGCAGCGCCTCCTCGCGGTCTCGCTCCTCGAGCAGTGAGACGACCAGGCAGGCGGTGAACGCGTCGCCGGCGGCCGTGCCGTCGACCGCCTGCACACGCGGAGCCGCGGCGCGGACGACCTCCTGCCCGTCCTCGATCAGGACCGCGCCTTTCTCGCCCAGCGTCAACGCCAGCAGGGCCGGTGTCTCGGGCAGCGAGTCGAGCTCGTAGCGGTTGACGACCACGAGCTCCGCGGCCCGCACCACCTCGGCCGGGATCAGGCGCGCGGGCGCCGCGTTGAGGAAGAAGCGGTCGGCGCTCTCCGCAGCCGAGACAACCGTCTCGTCGGCGACCTCGAGCTGGGCCAGCACATTGCCGCCGGCCTCGACGCGGCCGACCTGGGCGTTCGCGCCCGGCGCGACCACGATCACGTTCTCGCCGTCGGCGTCGACGAGGATCACCGCCACGCCGGTCGCGTTGCCCAGCCCGAGCTGGAAGTCGACGCCGGCTTTGCGCATCCCGGCGAGCGCCTCGTCGGCAAAGGCGTCTTCGCCGACCGCGCCCACGAAACTGACGCGCGCCCCGAGGCGTGCGGCAGCGACCGCCTGGTTCGCGCCCTTGCCGCCGGGATAGCGGGCAAAGGTCGCGTCCGTGAGCGTCTCCCCCACCCGCGGCAAGCGTTCGCTGCGCGCGACCAGGTCGAGGTTGACGGACCCGACGACGGTGAGCTCAGGCGGCAAGCGCGCGCAGGTCGTCCACGGCCCGGCCGAGCAGGTTCTCGCGCAGGTCGAAGAGGCCGGCCCAGAGCGAGGAGCGGTCGGGCGCGGAGCGGATCCGGGCCGCGTCGTCGAGGCCCGCCAAGGCACGCAGGAAGACCGCCAGCTCGAGGTATGCCTGGGCAACCCGTACCGACGAGCAGCGCACGCCCGCGCGGTGCAGCACCGGCTGCCACTCGATCAGTTCGGCCGCGCCGGGTGCGCCGTACCAGGAGCGACCTTCGGCGCGCTCGGGCTCGAGCTCGAGCAGGTAGCGCCCCAAAGGCCCTTCGAGCCCGGCGAGCGCCGTCTCCGCCCGGTCGGCCGCGCGGCGCAGCGCCGCCTGCCGTCCGCCGGGTGTGGAAGGAGCGGCGTCCCCGCGGCTCCAGCGCTCCAGCAGCCGGCAGAAGGCGAGCGAGGCGGCCGAGGCCGCGTTCAGCTGTCGGATCAGCCGGTCGGCGGTGTCCGGCTCGGCCGCGTTGTCGATCAGCACGTCGGCCCAGCCAGGCTCGGCCCGGAGCGTGCTCATACCTCGACCACCACCGGCAGGATCATCGGCCGACGCTTCGTGCGGTCGTAGATCAGCTGCCCGAGCCCGTCGTGCAGGTGCTCCTGCAGCAGCTTGATCTCGGTGACGTTGTCCTTGACCAGCTCGTCCAGCACCCGCTGGGCTTCTTCGCGCATCTCCTCGAGCAGCGGCTCGCCCGGCTCCGCAAACCCGCGCGCGATCAGCTCCGGCCGGCTCGCGACCGAGCCGTTGGCCCCGCCGAGCGTGGCGACCACGATCAGCACGCCGTCCTCGGACAGGTGCCGCCGGTCGCGCAGCGCGACGTCCTGTACGTCGCCGACGCCGAGGCCGTCCACGAAGGTGACGCCGGCCTCGATCTGCCCGGTCACATAGGCACCCGACTCGTCGAGCTCCACCACCGAGCCGTTCTCGGCGAGCACGATTCGGTTCTCGGGGATCCCGCCCTCGATCGCGAGCCGCGCGTGGGCCGCGAGCATCCGGAACTCGCCGTGCACCGGCATGACCGACTTCGGCCGCACGAGCCCGAGCATCGTCCGCAGCTCCTCGGCGTGACCGTGGCCGGAGACGTGTACCGGCGCGATCTCCTGGTGCAGCACCTCGGCGCCGTTCTTGGCCAGCTGGTTGATCGCGTCATGGACGGCCAGCTCGTTCCCGGGAACTGGCTTGGCCGAGATGATCACCGTGTCGCCGGCTTCGACCGACACGTCGCGGTGGTCGCCGTACGCGATCCGAACGAGCGCCGAGAGCGGCTCGCCCTGGCTGCCGGTACAGAGGATCAGCACGTCGCCGCGCGCGTAGTCGTCCAGCTCCTTCGGCTGGATGATCGCGACGTCGGGAAGCTCGATGTAGCCGAGGTTCCGCGCGATGTTGATGTTCTTGCGCATCGAGCGCCCCACGACGCAGACCTTGCGGCCAGCCTCGATCGCCACGTCGGCGGCCTGCTGCATGCGGTGCACGTTCGAGGCGAAGGAGGCGACGAGGATCCGGCCGGTGCGCAGCGGGATCAGCTGCCGGAAAGCCTCTCCGACCAGCCGTTCCGAGCCGGTCACGCCCGGGCGCTCGGCGTTCGTCGAGTCGCCGAGGAAGAGGTCGACACCGCGGTTGCCGAGCTCGGCCAGGCGGCCGACGTCGGTGCGCAGCCCGTCCACGGGCGTGTGGTCGAGCTTGTAGTCGCCGGTGTGCAGGATCCGGCCGCCGGGCGTGTCGAGCACGATCGCGACCGCGTCCGGGATCGAGTGCGCAACGCGGATGAACTCCGCCGTGAACGGCCCGAGCTCGACCGGCTCGCCCTCGGGATCGGCCTCGCGCAGCTCCGTGGCGCGCAGCAGGCCGTGCTCGTCGAGCTTCGACTTGATCAGCCCGAGCGTCAGCCGGGTCGCCCAGACCTCCTGGACGCGCGCCTCGCGCAGCAGGTACGGCAGCGCGCCGACGTGGTCCTCGTGCCCATGCGTCAGCAGCACGGCGCGCACTGGCCTGTCGCGGTCGACCAGGTACGAGAAGTCGGGCAGGATCAGGTCGACGCCAAGGTGCTCGTCGCGCGGGAATGCGAGCCCGGCGTCGATCACGACCGCCTCGCCGTCGGCCTCGATCACGGTCATGTTCTTGCCTACCTCGCCGAGGCCGCCGAGCGGGATGATCTTGGTGCTTCCTGGCATCGATGCAGTGTAGGCAGTCGGTGGGCCTAACGGGTTCGCGCGTGGAACCCGATAGACGCTTGATGCGGCTATCCGTCCTCGCCTACGCGACCGTCGCGGCCGGTCTCGGTGTGACCGTGGCCGGAGCGATCGCTGCTGCCAGCCGCCCGCTGACGGCGCTGGCGCTGTTCGGCGCGGCCGCGCTGGCCGCAGAGCTGCTCGAGGAGCCCGAGAGCGCCCGCATCCGTGAGCCGCTCGGGCCGGGAGTATTCCGCGTTGCCTCGGGCGTCGACCTCGCGGCGGTGATCGTACTCGGGCCGTGGCGCGGGGCGTTCGTCGCCGGCATGGCGGCGCTGCTCGCCCGGGTCGTGCGTGGCTCGTGGCGGCACGCGGCGTTCCAGGCGTCGGCCTTCGCGCTCGCCTCCGTCGCCGCCGGCTACGCCTTCGCTCTCGGCGGCGGAACGGCGGGGCACCTCGCGCTCCCTGACGATCTCGTGCCCCTCACCGCGCTGGCGCTCGTCTACCTGCTCGTCTCGCGCCTGCTGCTCCAGGTCGTCGGCGGTCTCGAGGTGCTGCAGCCCGACTTCGCCGCCGCGGCCGCCGAGGCTGGGCTCGGCGCGATCCTCGCGCTCTTCGCACTCGGCCACCCGTGGAACGTGATCGCGGTCGTGCCGGTCGCGCTGGCCGTCAACCAGGCCCACGCGCGCGTGCGACGCTCGCGCCAGGAGACGCTCCATGCGCTCGAGACGTTCGCGAACATCGTCGACGAGCGCGATCCGTTCACCTACCGCCACTCGGTCCGCGTGGCCGGCTACGTGGACTCGCTCGCGCGCGCGCTCGGCATGCCCTACACCGACATCGACCGCCTGCGCTGGGCGGCGCGCCTGCACGACCTCGGCAAGGTCGCCGTCGACGCGGCCGTGCTCAGCAAGCCCGGCAAGCTGCGGCCGAACGAGTGGAACACGGTGTGGCGCGCACCGCGCCTCTCGGCTCGGTTGCTGCGCCGCTTCGAGGTCTCCGCCGCCGAGGCCCGGGCCGTCGAGTATCACCGCGAGCGCTACGACGGACGCGGCTACTACGGGATTCCCGTTGCCGACCAACCGCTGGCCGCCCACTTTCTCGTCGTCGCAGACAGCTTCGACGCGATGACAAGCGACCGGCCGTACCGGCTCGGCCTGAGCACGGACGAGGCGCTGGCCGAGATCGAGCGCAACATCGGCACGCAGTTTCACCCGACCGTGGCCAAGGCGTTCGTCGCGCTGCAGCGCGGCCAGGATCCGTTCTCGGCGCTCACGCCGGAAGAGCGGGAGGAGATTCGCGGCGCCTCGACCCCGTACCGCATTGCCGACATCCGCGGCTCACACCGCCTTCGTGAGCGGCCGGAGCTGATCGGTCTCGCAGGTGTCATCGCCGCCCTCGGCGGATTCGGTCTCGACCAACTCTGGCTCGTCGGCCTCGGCCTGGCAGCCGCGGCGGCGGGCTTCGCGCTCCAGGCCTGGTTACGACTTCGGGCAAACCGGCTCGCCCGCGCCCTGGCAGCGGCGCTCGCGGCCGGCGAGCGATCGCGCGTCTTCGAGGAGCTCGAGCACCTGCTCCGGGACACGGCTCGGAGCGATTGGGTCGCGCTTGTCCACTGGCAAGAGGACGGGCTCGGCGGGGACGTCGAGATCGCGAGCGGCGAAGGTCCGTCCGAGATCGCCCTGATGAGTTGGTTGGTGCGCGAGGCCGAGTCGCGCGACGACCTCCTGATCGCCGCAGCGCACGAGCTCGGCGGCGACGGCGCGTACGTGGCGCTCCCGCTCCGCCGCGAGAACAGTGCGCTGACGGGGTTCCTCGTCCTACGCAGTCCCAGTGCGCTCCAGCGTCACGTCGCCGCCGCGCTCAACTCGTCCCTGGATGCAATCGGGCTCGCGCTGGCACCGCGGCCGACCGAGGACGTACCGGCGACCGTTCCGAGCGCGGCGACGGGCTGAGCTAGGCGACCCGGCTCGGCTCGAGCAGACGCAGCCGCTCGAGGCAGGAGCGGATCTGCGCGACCTCGTCCTCGGTCGCCTCGACGAGCGGCAAGCGCACGCCACCGACGTCGTGGCCGAGCAGGTTCAGCGCGGCCTTGATCTGGATCGGCCCGGTGACGACGCCGATCAGCTCGTAGGCGGCCGCAAGCTCGTCGTCGAGCTGCCGCGCCGCCTCGACGTCGCCTGCGCGGAAGCGCTGGATCATCTCCTTGACCTGCGGGCCGACGACATGCGTGTGTACGCAGATCCCACCGAGCCCACCGAGCTCGACGAAGGGCAGCACGAGGTTGTCGTCGCCTGCGTAGAGGTCGAGCCCGAGCTCGACGATGTGCCGGGCTTGGTCGAGGTCGGCGTTTGACTGCTTGACCGCTTCGACGTTGGGGATCCGTGCGAGCTCGGTCATCGTCTCCGGCTCGATGTTGATCACGCAGCGGCCGGGGATGTTGTAGGCGATGACCGGCAGATCGGTGGCGGGGGCAACCGCCTCGAAGTGCGCGACGATCCCGCGTTGTGGCGGCTTGTTGTAGTAGGGCGTGACGACCAGCACGGCGTGGGCGCCCGCCTCCTGCGCCTGCGCGGTCAGCTCGATCGAGTGCGCTGTCGAGTTCGTGCCCGTGCCCGCGACAACCGTCGCACGGTCGCCGACCGCCTCCAGGGCGGCGCGGATCAGCCCGGTGCGCTCGTCCTCGGAGAGCGTCGAGGCCTCGCCGGTCGTGCCGTTGACGACGACCCCGTCGGAGCCGTTGTCGACGAGGAATCCGCAGAGCTCGCGGTAGCTGTCGTAGTCGACGCGGCCGTCGGCGTCGAGCGGCGTCACGGTCGCGGTCAGGATCTCGCCGAGCACGAAACCATTCTACGCCGCCCCGCCCGCGACCCCTCCGCTCCTGCGTCAGTCGAGCAGCGCGTCCAGGCCGACAGTCAGGCCGGGCGGCAGCGAGCGAAGCCGCTCGAGTGCGAGTAGCACGCCTGGCACGTAGGCCTCGCGCGAGAAGGCGTCATGGCGGATCGTCAGCAGCTGCCCATCGCCGCCGAAGAGCACCTCCTGATGCGCGATGAGGCCCGGCAGCCGGACCGAGTGCACCGGCACGCCGCCGAGCGCCTCGGCCGTCGCACGCGCCGTCCCCGAGGGCGCGTCCTTCTTGCCCTCGCCGTGCAGCTCGACGATCTCCGCGCGCGGCAGGTGGCGCGCCGCCTCGGCGGCCAGCCGCATCATCAGGACGGCGCCGAGCGCGAAATTCGGCACCACGAGCAACGCGAGGCCGCGCTCGGCCGCCTCCGCCCCGAGCGGCGCCGGGTCCCAGCCGCTCGTCCCGACCACGCACGGCACGCCCTGCTCGAGCGCCGCGCGGACGTTCGCCTCGACGGCGTCCGGAGCCGTGAAGTCGACCATCGCTCCGGCCCGGTCGAGCTCGACCAGCTCGTGCCCGGCGCCTTCCAGCGCCGGCGCCAGCACCGAGCCGACCTTGCCGCCGCGGCCGAAGAGGGTGACCTTCACGCGGCGCGCGCGAGCGCGGGGTTCACGTGCTCGATCGCCTCGAGGAAGAGCTCCTCCCGCGGTCCGATCCCGGCGGCCGAGAGCTTCTCCGGCGCGAGCAGCACCTCGGCGAGCTCGGCCAGGGCGTCGGGCTCGACCGCGTCGATCTCGGCCATGATCCGGTCGATCGAGAGCAGCTCGGTGTCGGTGATCAGCGACTTGCCGAGGCGGCTCATGCGGTTCGAGGTCGACTCCATCGACAGCAGGATCCGCCCCTTCAGGTTCTCCTTCGCGCGCTCGAGCTCGTCAGGCCGCACGTTGCCCCCCGCGATGTCGGCGATCTGCTCGCTTGCGATCTCGAGACACGCCGAGACGTTGTCCTCGCGCGTGCCGATGTAGACGCCGATCTGGCCAGTGTCGGTGTACTGCGAGGCGAAGCTGTAGACCGCGTAGGCCATGCCGCGCTTCTCGCGGATCTCCTGGAAGAGCCGCGAGGAGGCCGAGCCCCCGAGGATGCCGTCGAGCAGCGAGGCCGCAAAGCGGCGCCGGTCGGTGCGCGCGATCCCGGGCGCGGCGATGCAGACGTGGTACTGCTCGGTGTCCTTGCGCTGGAACCGCAGGCTCGGCGGCGGCGGCTTGACCAGCGCCGGGCGCACCTTCGGCCCCTTCCGGGCGGCCGCGCTCGCACGGCGCTGAGCGCGCACCAGCGACCGTTCGAAGTCCTCGTGCTTCATGTTTCCGGCGGCCGCCACGACGACGTTTCCGGGCACGTACATGGAGCGGTGATAGGCCGAGATCGAGCGGCGGGTGACGCTCGAGATCACGTCGGCGCGGCCGATCACCGGCCGGCCGAGCGGGTGCGTGCCGAAGGTGGCCTCGGAGATCAGGTCGTGCACCAGCTCCTGCGGCTGGTCCTCGTACATCGCGATCTCCTCGAGCACGACCTCGCGCTCGGCGTCGAGCTCAGCGAAGGCCGGCGCGAAGACCATCTCCCCCATCACGTCGAGCGCTACCCCGAGCTTGTCGTCTGGGACCCGCGCGTAGACGACGGTGTGCTCGCGCGAGGTGGCCGCGTTCAGCTCGCCGCCGAGGCCGTCGAAGGTCTCGGCGATCTCCTGCGCGCTGTAGCTGGCCGTTCCCTTGAAAAGCAGGTGCTCGATGAAATGCGAGAGCCCGGCCTTCGCGTCGGTCTCATCGCGTGAGCCCGCGCCGATCCAGAAGCCGATCGCGACCGAGCGTACGTGCGCGAGGCGCTCCGAGATGACGCGCTCGCCCGACTCCAGCTCCGTGAGCACGTACTTCTGCTGCACGGGAGGATCGTACTCGCGCGCACCGCAGCTAGGCTCGCGCCGTGGACTTCGAGGACTCGGTGGAGGCGGCGGTCGAGACGCTGCCGGACGATCTGCGCGAGGCGATGTCGAACGTGGCGATCGTCGTCGAGGACGAGCCGCCGGAAGGTGAGCCGCTGCTCGGCCTCTACGAAGGGATTCCGCTCACTGCCCGCACGAGCTACTACGGCGGCGCGGCACCGGACAAGATCTCGATCTATCGCGGCCCGCTCGAGCGGCTCTACGGCCACGATCCCGAGCTGCTGCAGCGACAGATCCGTCGCGTGGTGCTCCACGAGATCGCGCACCACTTCGGGATCAGCGACGAACGCCTGGTCGAGCTAGACCGCTACTGAGCGAGCGCCGCGTCGATTGCGGCCTTCATCTCTTCACTCGAAGGCTCGCGTCCCGGGGTGACCACCGTGAGCTTGCCGCCGCTCGGGCCGACGAGAACGGTCGGCGTGCCGGAGAGCCCGTCACGAGTGGCCTCCGAGTCGTAGGTCTTCGCCTGATCGGCCACGGCCGAGCTCTTCGCCGCCGCCAGCAAGGCTGGCACGTCGACGCCCGGGATGCTCTTCGCGGCGGAGGCGACCATCGTGTCGTCGAGCCAGCCGCCGTCCTCAGGGCCCTGGTTGAAATAGAGCAGCTGCGCGAAGTTGAAGCCGCGGTTCTGCTTGCTCGCCGCGATCATGCCGAGACGGCCGCGCTGGGAGTCGACGCCGTTGCCGATGATCGCGACCGGCCGGGCGATCACCTTCAGCTTGCCGGCGCGCACGTAGCGGTCGATCACCGAGGGCATCACGTTCGTCTCGAAGTCGCGGCAGACCGGGCACTGGAGGTCGATGTACTCGACCATCGTCGCCGGGGCGCTCGCCTTGCCGAGCACGTCGCCCTGCTGCGGGATTCCGGCGAACTGCTTCGTGATCACGCTCGCGTCCGGGAGGACGGTGGCGTTCGTCGAGCCGCCCTTCGAGTCGTTGCCGCCGAGTGCGACCACGGCCACCACGACGATCGCGATCACGACGATCGCCGCGAGCACGCCGCCGAGCACGAGCGGCGAAGCCTTGCGCCCTCCGGTGCTCCGGGTCGGTGGCCGCTGGACGGCCTGCTGCCGCTGGCGCCGTGCTTGCTTGCCGCTGGTCATGGCTCGCTAACGCTACCCAGAGACGGTGCGGGCAAAGCGGACAGGAGCAGGAAGGCGAAGCAGAGCGCGAACCCGGTGAGCGCGAGCACCGGGATCGTCACGTAGCCGAACTCCTCGATCCATTTGGTCGCGCAGCCGCCCGGCGCCGAGATCAGGCACGCCTTGGCCTGCTCGACGACGCCGTTCTCGACCAGTAGGTGGTAGACCGAGACGCCCGCCCCGACGAGCGGCAGGGGCAGCAGGTAGCGCGCCACCCGGCGGTCGTTGGCGAGCGCCGCGAGGAGCGTGATGATCGAGAGCGGGTACATGCAGATCCGCTGGTACCAGCAGAGCTCGCACGGGATGAACCCCGCGATCTCGGAGAAGAAGAGGCTGCCCCCCGTCGCGATCGAGGAGACGAGGAAGACGCACCAGAGCTCGTAGCCCTCGAGCGCGCGGCGCAGCCAGTCGCCCGGCCCGCGCCACCCGACGAACCAGGCCAGGCCGATCAGGAGCAGCAGCACCGCCAGCACCTGACCCGCGACGCCGAGCGCCGCGAGGATGACGATCACGTCGTGCGTCATCGCGGGGTCTCGAAGACCCGACTGCCCTTGTAGTCGACCAGGATCCTCGCCTGCCGCCTGCGCTCGAGGACGGTGAGCCGCGCGAAGCCCACCAGCGACATCGCCGAGAGCCCGGCGAGGATCCCGGCCAGGAAGGCGGCGAGCGGCGGCTGTAGCACGAGCGCGATCGCGGTCAGGGCCGCCAGGCCGATCGTGCTCGGGTAGGCGGCCTCCGCCAACCCGTGCCAGCGTCCCTGCATCCGCGCAGCCTCAGGTACCGGCTCGGGATTCGCGAACTTCGCCCTCGACCGCGCCGGCCGACCGCCGCCGTACACCGAGAGCAGCACGATTGCCGCGCCGAACGCGACCAGCCCGAGCGCCGGCCCGAGGTCGACGCCACGGGCAACGGCGGCGCCGGCGCCGGCCACCGCAAGCGCGCCGCGGAGTGCAGCGATCAGGAGCGCCTGCTCTCTCGCCTCGACGAGGGCCGGCGCTCCTGCTCGCGTTTCCACCTCAGCGGTCGCGTCCGCCGCCACGGCCCCGGCCGCCGCCGCGACCTCCGCGGCCACGGTCGCCGTCACGGCGCGGCGGGCGCTCCTCACGCTCGCGCGGAGGCGCGTCCTTCGCCCGCTCGATCAGCTCCTCCGGCTGAACGAGGTTGCCGTTCTCGTGCTTGGCGACGAGCTTCAGGCCGATCCGGCCGCGGTCCTTGTCCACCTCCTGGACGATCACGTCGAGCACGTCGCCGCGCGAGATCACGTCCTCGATGTGGGCGACGCGCCCGGGGCCGACGTTGGAGACGTGCAACAAGCCGTCGGTGCCCTTCTTCAGCTCGACGAAGGCGCCGAACTCGGTCGTCTTGACGACGCGGCCGGTGTAGGTGTCCCCCACCTCCGGCTCCTTCGTGATCGACTCGACCGCGGCGATCGCGGCGTTGGCCTTCTCGCCGTCGGTCGCGTAGATCAGGATCGTGCCGTCCTCCTCGATGTCGATCTGGACCTCGTAGTCGGCCTCGAGCGAGCGGATCGTCTCGCCGCCCTTGCCGATCACCATTCCGATCTTCTCCGGGTCGATCTTGACCGAGGAGATCCGCGGAGCGTGCTGCGGGAGCTCCGTCCGGCTCTCCGGGATCGTCTCGGCCATCCGGTCGAGGATGAACTCGCGGGCCTGCTTCGCCTGGGCGAGGGCGTTCCGCATGATCTCCTGCGTGACGCCGGTGATCTTGATGTCCATCTGCAGGGCGGTGATGCCTTCACGCGAGCCGGCGACCTTGAAGTCCATGTCACCGAGGTGGTCCTCGGCGCCCTGGATGTCGGTCAGGATCACGTAGTCGTCGCCCTCCTTGACGAGGCCCATCGCGATCCCGCCAACCGGCGCCTTGATCGGCACACCGGCGTCCTGGAGCGCGAGGGTCGAGCCGCAGACCGAGCCCATCGAGGACGACCCGTTCGACTCCAGCGTCTCGGAGACAATCCGGATCGTGTACGGGAAGTCCTCGAGCGACGGGATCATCGGCTCGAGCGCCCGCTGTGCGAGCGCGCCGTGTCCGATGTCGCGCCGCTTCGGGCCCCGCATGAAGCCCGTCTCCCCGACCGAGTAGGGCGGGAAGTTGTAGTGGTGCATGAAGCGGCGGTCGGTCTCGAGCGAGAGATCGTCGATCCGCTGGCCCTCCTTGGCGGTGCCGAGGGTGAGCAGCGACAGGATCTGCGTCTGGCCGCGGGTGAAGAGACCCGAGCCGTGCACGCGCGGTGCGACGCCGACCTCACACGTGATCGGCCGGATCTCCTCCGGCTCGCGACCGTCCGGACGGCGCTTGTCGACCGCGATCTTGCGGCGGACGAGCTCCTTGTAGATCGCCTCGGCGGCCTTCTTCACGAACTGGCGGGTGATCGAGTCCTTGGCGACGGGCGTGTCCTCGTCCGAGGCGGGCGCCCCGACCGGGAACGGCAGCTGGACCTCATCCTCGATGCGGCCGAAGAGCATGCTGCGCTTGGCCGACTTGAGCTCCTTCGAGTCCTGCTCGGCCTCGGTCAGGGCCTTCAGGTCGTCCTCGAACTGCTCGCGCACAGGCGTGATCACCGCTTCGAGGCGCTGCCGCTCGAGGATCATCGCGAGGCTCGAGAGCACCTGGATCTGGCGGCGGATGTCGTCCTCGGTCGAGTCCATCGAGAGTTGCGGCGACAGCTCCGTGACGAGCTCCTCGACGACGGCTCCTGCCTCGCGCAGCCCCTCGGCGCCGATCCGCTCCTGGATCCTCGGGGCGTGCTCACGCTCGAGCTCCTCGGTCAGCTCCGGATCGAGCCACTTGTCCTTGCCGACCTGGCGGCGCAGGTCCTCCTGGGCCTCGCAGATCTTCACGATCTCGCCGTGGGCAAGCTCGAAGGCCTCGAGCAACGTCGCCTCGGGCACTTCGTCGGCGCCGGCCTCGATCATCGTCAGCGCGTCCTTGCTGCCGACGACGACGAGGTCGAGCGTGCTCTGCTCGTCCAACGTCGGCAGGGACGGGTTGATGACGAGCTCGCCGTCGACCCGGCCGATGCGGACGGCCCCGACCGGGCCCATGAACGGCAGCGGCGAGACCATCAGCGCGGCGGAGGCGCCGTTGATGCAGAGAATGTCGTGCGCGTTGACGAGGTCGGCCGACAGCGTCGTGCAGACCACGTGCACCTCGTTCTTGTAGCCCTTCGGCCAGAGCGGCCGGATCGGGCGGTCGATCATCCGAGCGGTCAGGGTGGCGCGCTCGCTGGCGCGGCCCTCACGCTTGAAGAAGCCGCCGGGGATCTTCCCGGCCGCGTACATCCGCTCCTCGACGTCGACGGTGAGCGGGAAGAAGTCCGCGCCTTCGCGGGCCTCCATCCGCCCCGTCGCGGCGGCGAGCACAACCGTCTCGCCCGTGCGGACGACGACGGCGCCGTCGGCCTGCTTGGCGATCTTGCCGGATTCGAAAGTCAGCTCCTGGTCGCCGACGGTGACGGACACCGTTGCGACGCGGGGCTCAGTCGTTGTTGCCATGTGGTTCCTCCACTTCTGAGGGAGAGTGGAGGTTTGAGTCAGCGTCCTGTGGGCGCTCGCTCAAACTTCCACCCTCCGGCGGTTGGTGTGTGTTGCCGGGTCGGCCTACCTCCTCAGGCCGAGCTCCTGGATCAGGGCGCGGTAGCCCTCGAGGTTGCGCTTCTGCAGGTACTGCAGGAGCCGTCGCCGGCGACCGACGAGCTTGAGCAGGCCGCGGCGCGAGTAGTGGTCTTTCGGGTGCGTGCGCAGGTGCTCGGTCAACTCGTTGATGCGGGCGGTGAGGAGCGCGATCTGCACGTCCGCGGAACCGGTGTCCTGGTCGTTGCTGCCGTGCTTGCCGACGATCTCGTGTTTCGCTTCCTTGGTGAGGGTCAAGTTCGTCCTCCTTTGACGCGACTCCGCTCTCCAAGCCCGCCGCGAGGAAGCACACGCGAGCGGCCGAGAGGCGGTCCTGGCCGGAAAGGGTAGCAACCAGGCCGTTTTCGCGCTCTCCGCTGACGTCGCGGAGGCCACCATCCTCCTCCCCGCTGCGAGCGTATCGAGGGCCGGCGCGCGCATGGTGACGGGAGCGGGTCGAAACCGTCACGATTTGTCCACAGTGCAGGCGGCGGTGGCAGCGGGGCATCCGGCGACGGTCGAGGCCGGGGTCGAGGTGTTGGAGGCCGGTGGGTCGGCCGCGGACGCCGCGGTCGCCGCGGGCCTGGCCAGCTGCGTGGCCGAGACGGTGATGACGGGTTTGCTCGGCGGCGGCCACGCGCTTTACTACGAGGCTGCCGTCGGCCATACGCGGAACCTCGACTGCTTCGTCGCGGTCCCTGGCCTCGGCGCCGAGTCGGGACGGCGCGCGGAGCTGCTCGAGCTGGAGGTCTCGTTCGGCACCGAGCTCGTGCACTACGCGGTCGGAATCGCGTCGTGCGGCGTGCCCGGGCTGCCGGCGGGGCTCGGCGCGCTGCACGCCGAGCACGGGCGGCTGCCCTGGGGCCGCCTCGTAGAGCCGGCGCTGAGGCTTGCGCAGGAGGGCGTCGAGTTTCCGCCGGCACACGCAGCCTGCCTGGCGATGCTCGAGCCGGTGATGACGATGAACGACGGCGCCGCGATCTACTCGCCGCGCGGCGCCCTGCTGCAGGCGGGCGAGCGGCTACGCCAGCCAGGGCTCGCCCGCGCGCTCGAACTGCTCGCCGACGAAGGCGCGCAGAGCGCGTACGACGGTGCGCTCGCTGCCGCGCTGCTGGAGCTGATGGACGAGCGCGGCGGGCTCGTGACGCGGGACGACCTCGTGGCGTACGAGGCGACCTGGTCGGAGCCGGCCGAAGTGGGCTACGCAGGCACGCGAGTGCTGACGCGCACCGGCCTCGCCCCGCTCGCGGACTGCCTGGAGACGCTACCCACGCTTCGCCGGCGATCGCCTGGCGACCGTGCGGTCGTGCTCGCGCGCGCGCTCGACCGGCCCGACCGAGGGGGCGACACGACCAACCTCGTCACGGTCGACCGCGAAGGCAACGCGTGCGTGCTCACCTCGAGCCTCGGGCTAGGCGCGGGCGAATGGCTGCCGGGCCTCGACCTGCACCTGAACAGCATGCTCGGCGAGGCTGATCTGATCCACGACCCGCTTCGA
>Ga0193727_1000110_pt1 | contig 25939 bp, 22 predicted proteins | sample H2c2metaG_FD_143051 | JGI IMG/M metagenome (GOLD analysis project Ga0193727, IMG submission 143051) | Soil microbial communities from a riparian zone of the East river system, Colorado, United States - H2c2 | ecosystem: Environmental > Terrestrial > Soil > Riparian zone | place: USA: East River...
CACATGAAGCCTCCCCGTCACCCTCCGTCCAAATTGAGACGGCTTCGCCTCGAGGCGGCCGGCGCTCCCCGCGTCGATCTCTCCGGGCCGACGCGCCGCGAGCACGACTTGCTCGGCGATCGCGACGTTCCGGCCGATGCGCTGTACGGAATTCAGACGCTGCGGGCGATCGAGAATTTCTGCATCAGCGGGATCGAGCTGCGCGAGTTTCCCACCCTCGTCGCAGCGCTGGCAACCGTGAAGGAGGCAGCAGCGCGCGCCAACCTCGATATGAAGCTCATTGATCGCGACATCGTCGATGCAATCGCGCAGGCAGCGGGCGAAATCAGGGAAGGCCTGCACCACGATCATTTCCGGGTCGACATGATCCAGGGTGGGGCGGGAACATCATCGAACATGAACGCGAACGAGGTGATGGCCAATCGCTCGCTCGAGATTCTCGGCCGGCAACGCGGCGAGTACGACATCGTTCATCCGAACAACCACCTCAATCTCAGCCAGTCGACGAACGACGTTTATCCGACGTCCGTGAAGCTCGCGCTTCATACGAGTATCGGAGATCTGCAATTGGCGATGATCGCCCTCGCCGCCGCCTTTCTCCACAAGGGCGAAGAGTTCAGCTCCTTCATCAAGATGGGACGCACCCAGCTCCAGGATGCCGTCCCGATGACGCTCGGCCAGGAATTCAACGCATTCGCGCACACCATGCTCGAGGACGTCGACAGGCTCGGCGAAGCGCAGGCGCTCATTCGGGAGATCAACATGGGCGCGACGGCAATCGGAACGGGCATCAACGCTCCGCCCCAATACGCAGAGAGTGTTCGCCGGCACCTCGAGCACATCACTGGCTTGCCACTCATTACGGCGCCCGACCTCGTCGAGGCCACCGCCGACACCGGAGCTTTCGTTCAGCTCTCGGGCGTTCTCAAGCGCTGCGCGGTGAAGCTCTCAAAGATCTGCAATGATCTGCGGCTGCTAAGCTCGGGTCCGCGCGCGGGACTCGGCGAGATCAATCTGCCGCCAATGCAGCCGGGCTCGTCGATCATGCCGGGGAAAGTGAACCCGGTGATTCCCGAAGTGGTGAATCAGGTGTGCTTCGACATCATCGGCGGCGATGTGACGGTGACGATGGCGGCCGAGGCTGGACAGCTCCAGCTCAATGTGTTCGAGCCGATCATCGCGTTCAGGCTGCTCAGCGGAATGACCAACCTCGAGCGCGCGTGCAAGATTCTTCAGGAGCGTTGCGTCGAGGGAATCACGGCGAACCCTGAGCGCATGCGAAGCTTCGTTGAGAATTCCATCGGCGTGATCACTGCTCTCGTTCCCGAGCTCGGGTACGAGACGACGACCGAAATCGCGAAGGAAGCGCTCGAGACTGGGCGGGGCGTCTACGATCTCGTTTGCGAGCGCGGCCTGATGACGCGCGACCAGCTCGACCGTCTGCTCAATCCCGATGCGATGACGGGGCCGAGGGCAACTCCCGCAACGGACCGTTGAGCGTTAGTTTGTACGTGCCCAACTCTAAAAAATACGTAAGGCGTTTTCACCCAGCGAAGCGGTGAGACGCTCTCACTCGACGAGAACAGGATTTCCTTCGCATGAAAGGTTCTGACCGCCTCCGGCGGCTTGCATCCTACGCATTTGTCGCCGCGCTCGCGGTCGTCGCTCTTTCCTGCAACGAAGCGCATCCCAACACCACCCTCGACCCGCATTCCGATCTCGGACGCGAGATCGATTTCCTGTGGGATCGCCTGCTGCTCCTCGGAACGATCGTGTTCATTCTGGTTGAAGGAGTTCTCGTCTACGTCGTGTTCAGGTACCGGCGGCGGGAGAATCAGGGGACTCCTCCCCAAACCCACGGCAGCACCAAGCTCGAAATCGCGTGGACGCTGATCCCGGCGGTGATCCTTGTGTTCATCGCTGTTCCAACGGTCAGGACGATTTTCATCACCCAGGCGCCGGCTCCGCCGGGCTCACTGAACATCGACGTGACGGGGCACCAGTGGTGGTGGGAGTTCAGGTATCCCGAGTACGGTGTGACGACCGCGAACGAGATTTATCTGCCGGCGGGACGCACGGTGAATTTCAGACTGCGCTCCGCCGACGTGATTCACTCGTTCTGGACGCCGCAGCTCGGTGGAAAGCGCGACGTCGTGACGAACCGTACCAATTACATGTGGTACACCCCCGACACCTCAATCTCCAGCAACGTCTGGAATGGATTCTGTGTCGAGTATTGCGGCGCGTCGCACGCCAACATGCGCTTCAGGGTTTTCACCGTTACGCCGCAACAGTTCGATTCGTGGGTGGCCGGGCAGAAAACGCCAGCGAGATTTGGAGCAGTGGGTCCAGCTGCACCCACGGCCGGTCAAATTCCGCCGCCGCTCGAGGCGCCCGGAGTGACGACGCCGGCTGGACCAAACGCACCGACGCAGGCCGCACAGGCAGCGGCCCAGGCAATCGCCGAGCGAAGCTCGGGCACTGGCGCGGCCGGCGGGACGCAGCCGGCGGTTCCACGTGGTCAGAACCCCGAATCGAATCCGGGCGCGCGTCTCGGAGCCGCTCAGTCAGCGGTAGCTGCCGCGTCTGCCGGCGCAATCGCGCCGGGCTACATCTTTCCGCGCGAGAACATTCCTGACTACGCAGTTCCGCATGCACCGATTCCGGGCGACCTGAAGTTCACGGCAGGACTCACGGGAAACGCGCAGCGTGGGATGAAGACCTTCTCGGGGGCGGCTTGCATCGGTTGCCACGCTATCGCCGGCAACCCAATGGCGATGGGCACAACGGGTCCAAACCTTACTCACATCGGATCACGAAGCACGATCGCTGCTGGGCGATTCCCGAATGCGGCGGCGTACCTCGCGCTATGGATCAAGAACGCTCGCGCCATGAAGCCTGAAGTAATCATGCCGACGCTCGGCCTCGACGAATACGATCCCGTTCTCAAAGCGAAAGTCACGTCAGCGACCGGTGGCCTCACCGATCAGCAGATCGCCGACATCGTCGCTTACCTCACCGCACTGAAGTAACCGGAGACTAGACTTGGCAACAACCGCACGCCCGGCCCCGGCACATTCCACCGATTCTTACGGCGAACAGTCCGGAATCTGGGCATGGCTGACGACCGTCGATCACAAGCGGATCGGCATTCTGTATCTCTACACCGCCCTCTTCTTCTTCATGTTCGGCGGACTCGAGGCGATCGTCATCCGCGCCCAACTCGGCGCCCCCAACCAGCACCTCGTGTCGGCCGAGTTCTACAACCAGCTCTTCACGATGCACGGGACGACCATGATCTTCCTCGCGATCATGCCGCTCTCGGCAGCGTTCTTCAATTTCCTGATCCCGCTGCAGATCGGCGCGCGCGACGTCGCGTTCCCGCGCCTCAACGCGTTCAGCTACTGGGTCTATCTGTTCGGCGGAATCTTCATCACGGTTCCGATTTTCTTCGCCGTCGCGCCGAACGGCGGCTGGTTCGGCTACGCGCCACTCACGGCCAGAGCGTACTCGCAGGGAATCAACATCGATTTCTGGGTGATCGGTCTCCAGATCCTCGGCATTTCGTCGTTGGCGGCCGCCTTCAACTTCCTGACGACGATCATCAATCTCCGCGCGCCCGGCATGTCGCTGATGCGGATGCCGATGTTCACCTGGATGGCGTTCATCGTACAGGTCCTGCTCGTGCTCGCGTTCCCGGTGATCACGATCGCGCTGGTGTTTCTGCTGTTCGACCGATTCTTCGGAACGAACTTCTACAATACGGTGAGTGCCGGGGCAGATCCGCTGCTGTGGCAGCATCTGTTCTGGATCTTCGGGCACCCGGAGGTCTACATCCTGGTTCTGCCGGCGTTCGGACTCGTCTCTGAAGTGCTGCCGACGTACTCGAAGAAGCCTCTCTTCGGATATCCGGTAATGGTCTATTCCGGAATTCTGATCGCCGTGCTCGGCTTCGGCGTTTGGGCCCACCACATGTTCGCAGTCGGAATGGGTCCCATCGCGGACACGTTCTTCGGCCTGACCACGATGCTCATCGCGATCCCGACCGGGGTGAAGATCTTCAACTGGATCGCGACCATGGCACAGGGCGCCATCCGGTATACGACCGCAATGCTCTTCGGCATCGCCCTCGTCGCCTTGTTCACGATCGGCGGAATCTCGGGAATCATGCACGCATCACCGCCCGCGGATCTCCAGCAGACGGACACGTACTTCATCGTTGCGCACTTCCATTACGTGCTGTTCGGCGGGTCGATCATGGGAATCTTCGCCGGCATCTACCACTACTTCCCGAAGATCATGGGGCGGTTGATGGACGAGAAGCTGGGCAAGATTCACTTCTGGCTCACCTTCGTTGCCATGAACCTCACCTTCTTCCCGATGCACTTCTCCGGAATGCTCGGCATGCCGCGCCGCATTTACACCTATGATGCGGGACAAGGCTGGGATCTCTTCAACGCCATGTCGACGGCCGGCGCGATGATTTTCCCGATCGCGATGCTGATCTTCATCTACAACTTCTTCGTGAGCAGAAAGCGCGGCGAGATCGCCGGGCCGAATCCGTGGGGCGCCGGCACGCTCGAGTGGACGATCCCGAGTCCGCCGCCGGAGTACAACTTCGCAAAGATTCCGACGGTGACGAGCCGTTATCCGATTTGGGAAGGCAAGGACGTTGATCGCGAGGACGCCCGCATCAACTCGCAGGAAGGCAAGACCGCCGCTGATCTCGGGATCGTGATGCCCTACAACACGATCAAACCGCTGTTCGTGGCGCTTGGCCTCATCATCATGTTCTGCGGACTCATCTCTTCGCGTGCGCTCATCGGCATCGGCGCGGCGATAATGATCTTCTCTCTTTACAGCTGGCTCCTGAGCCCGCTCGAGCCGGAGCACCACTAGACAATGCCAGCATCCGTAGCGCACACGAGCGCGCCCGCCTCACACCACTACACGACGCTGGGGCTCGACAGCCGCAAGATCGCCATCTGGGCCTTCATCGGCTCAGAGTGCATGCTCTTCGTCTCACTGATATCGACGTACCTGATCTACAAGGGACGAAGCGTCGTCGGACCGTTCCCGCACGAGACGTGGACCGACCCTGCGACCGGACACGTCCTGAAACCCATCCTCAACATTCCGGTGACTTCGGCGTCGACGTTCGTGCTCCTCATGTCGTCGCTGTTCATGGTACTGGCATTGGCCGCCGTCCAGAATAAAGAAAAGCCGAAGCACACGAGAGGTGACCGAATTCTCGGTAATTCCAAGCTCTGGCTCTGGATGACGGCGATCGCCGGCACGACGTTCCTCGGGTTCCAGGCGTTCGAGTTCACTTCGTTCGTGCACGAAGGCCTCACCATCCGAACCAATCTCTTTGGCTCGTCGTTCTTTACGCTCACCGGATTTCACGGCGCGCACGTAACGGCGGGAGTGCTTTGGCTGGTGACATTGCTTGCGATCGACTACAGACGGGGCCTCGGCTCCAAGGATTCGCTGCTCGTCGACATCGCCGCACTGTACTGGCATTTCGTCGACGTGATCTGGATCGTGATTTTCACGCTCGTTTATCTCATCAAGTAACCGGCAGGAATGATGGACTCTCACGCCAGCACGACCAATCTCCCGGATTCAGCCGAAGCGCATGCACACGCGCCGCACGGAGAAGAAGAGCACGCCCATCCGACCTGGTCGACCTACTGGAAGGTCGCCCTCATACTCACGCTGATCACGATCGGTGAGGTCTGGGCCTACTACATCCCGTCGTTCGTCGCCTCACGCGCGTTCGTTCCGACGCTCCTGATTCTGTCGGCGGTGAAGTTCGCGACAGTGGTGATGTTCTACATGCACCTGAAGTACGATCACAGGCTGTTCCGGGTGCTGTTCACGGGCCCACTCCTGATCGCGTCGCTCACGCTCATCGCGTTGCTGTTCCTCTTCGGACATCTCTACTTCAAAGTCGTGTAGCATGTTGTTCGTGGCGCTGCTGCATCCCATCGCCAATCTCAGCTGGTGGCGATGGTCGATTCACCCGAGTACGGCCATCGGGATCGCCGCGCTGGGCGCGCTCTACATCTGGAGCTCAAGGAAACTCCGCCAGGAGCCCACGCGCGGCCAGAAGATTTACTTCCTCTCCGGCCTGATCCTGCTGTTCGCATCACTCAATGGTCCAATACACGACCTAAGTGATGACTATCTCTTCAGCGCGCACATGGTGCAGCACCTTCTGATCACGCTGGCCGTACCACCGCTGCTGCTCGCCGGGGTGCCGGGGTGGATGTTGAGGCCCGTGCTATCGCGGCCGCGCATCGCGCCGGTTGCGCGCTTCTTCACGAGAGCGCCGATCTGCTTCGTGGTTTTCAACCTCATGATCGCGGTCTGGCATCTGCCGCAGTTCTACAACGCGGCGATGGCGAATCACAATCTGCACATCCTCGAACACCTGCTGTTCATGGCGGCCGCGGTGTTGATGTGGTGGCCGCTCATGAGCCAGCTTCCGGAATTCCCGCGGCTAGCGTATCCCGGGCAGATGCTCTACGCCTTTCTCATGAGCATTCCGATGTCGATCGTCGCCGTCTACATAGCGATGGCCGACCACGTTCTCTACCCGGCGTATAGCGCGGCCCCGCGCGTGCTGCCGCTGACTCCGCTCGAGGATCAGCTCCTCGGCGCCCTCATCATGTGGATCCCCGGCGGTCTCATCTTCATCGTCATCATGACGGTGGTGTTCTTCAAATGGAACGCCCGCGGCGAAGACTCGACCGCGGGCGCTCAGGTGGACTGGAAGCCGTCGACGGCCTAGTCGTCGTCGGTTCCTTCGAGCGCCTTCTTGAACTGCCCCTCCAGCTTCGGATGCTTCCGCCACAGATAGCCGAGCATCAAGCCCGCGGACACAAGATTTGCGACGAAGATCTGGACCCACGCGATCTGTCCAAGCGCGGATTGCGCAAAAGCAGCCGCGATCATGTAGAAGCCCAATGTCATTATCCCGATCGCCACCACGAGGCCGGCTAGGATTCCCGGTGTGCGCTCGGCCTGATGCACGATAACCGTCAAAAGAATTCCGACGATGAAGAACGCGACGTAGTGGAAGATCGTGTAGCCAAGCACCTGCGTGAACGCCGTGTCGCCCATCATGTTCTTTCCGAGCACGCTGACGATGCCCTTGCCAAGGAATATCGGAGTGTAGAATGGGCGTCCGCCGATGGTGTCGACGACGAGGAACCAGATCGCAATCGCCGTTGCGCCAATGAAGCCGGTGATCACGCCTTCGCGCAGAAAATTGTGTGGCCGCTCAGCCATCGGTTTCCTCTGATACCGGTTGAATGCCAGTGTCTCTCGGAGAAAATACCCAACCCCGGGGTATATTCCAAGCGACGCGGGCTGTCGTTGGAAGTGACCGTGCGTCGCGAGGTCTGGCACCGTTCTCGCCTTTGGTGCGTCAGTTTCCTGGTCCCTCGAAGTCGATCTCAAACGCTCAACGGCTGAAGATGTTCTCTCGCAAAATCCGAATCGCGATTCTGGTGGCTCTCACTGTATGTGGCGCCACGCCGACGATCCTCGAAGCACAAGCAAAAAAACCAACCACCACCAGACGCCGGGTCCGGCGGCCCAGCCGTAACAGGCCGCCCCCGGTTCCTGTCGTCCGTTACAGCACTCCGCGCAGCTCCGACGACCTGGCCACGACGCTCAGCGCCCTCGCTGGACGCATTCGTGGCGGAATGTGGGGCGGGATGGTGGTGTCGCTTACCCGCGGCGACACGCTTTACGCCAACAACGCGGGCGAGCAGATGCTCCCAGCATCGACGATGAAGCTCCTGACGAGCGCGATCGCGTTCGAGCGGTTTGGTCCGAATTACCAGTTCAGCACCGACGCGCTGCGTGACGCCGCCGTCGGTCCCGATGGAACGCTCCCCGGGAATCTTTATCTGCGGGGCGACGGCGATCCCGCGCTGTCAGGAAAGTTTTTCCCGGGCGGCCCTTCGGGTCCTATGAATCGCCTCGCCGAGCTGGTCGCAGCGAAGGGAATCAAGCGCGTGACGGGCAGCGTCGTCGGCGACGCTTCGGCATTCGACGACCAGAAGGTTCCGGAGGGATGGCTCTCGCGCTATCTGCAGTCTTCGTACGCCGCGCGAGTATCAGCGCTGTCGCTGAATGAGAATCTCATCGCCGTCTCGGTAACGCCCACTGCGCCGGGCAAACCGGCGACCGTCGTCCTGGAGCCTTCGACGAGCTCGATTCCTCTCGTCGCCAACGTTCGCACCGTGGCGGGCGGCGGCGCGCGACTCGGATTCCGAAAACAGGGTGATGGGACGATCGTGGCCAACGGCTCGATTGGCTCGCGAACCGGCACGCGCAAGTACGTGTACATCGTCGAGGATCCGGCGAGCTTCGCGACGGGCGCTTTTCTGAACGCGCTTACCGCCCGCGGAATCCAGGTCGACGGGGGGATGCGCCTCGGAAAGACTCCTCCAACGGCCGTCAAAGTCGGGAGCCTGCTGTCGCCACCGCTCGCCAGCATGATCGCCGCGATGAACCGCGAGAGCATCAACCACTACGCCGAGCTGTTGTTCAGAAACGCGGCCCGGGGCCCGGGGCGGGATGGCGTCGGATCAGTAGCCAGCGCCAGCTCGGTTCTCGACACTTTCTTCGCGAGCAAAGTGGGAGTGGACACCAGCACCCTTCATTTTGCCGACGGCAGCGGCCTTTCGACCGTCGATAGGGTGACCCCGCGGGCACAGGTTCAACTGCTGGGCTACGCCCACCGGGCGTCCTGGGGTCCGTGGCTCCACTCCTCGTTGCCGGTGGCTGGCGACTCCGAGCTCCTCAGGCGACGCATGCGGAATACCCCAGCCGAAGGGAACCTGCACGCCAAAACCGGCACCACCAACGACGTCATTGCGCTGGCTGGGTACGTGACGGCGGTAAATGGTGAGGTCCTGGCCTTCTCCTTCCTCTACAATGGCCGGGACCGCTGGACCGCCAAGTCAATGATCGACGTCATGAGTGAAACTTTGGCGAGCTTCGGCAGGTAGAAATACAGAGGGTTAACCCCTTTGGAAACATATATTTAGATGCCTTTTCCGCGTGTCGGGAAGTGGGTATCTTTCCTGCACAAAGTAAGTAAGCGTACGCGTGAGGACGCCCGCGAGAGGTGATAAATGTCCTATCGAACTTTTGTAGACGGAAACGGCTCGTATTGGCAAGTCTGGGATTCGCAGCCGACCAAGATGGAGCGGCGGGTTTCCGCCGATCGCCGGAAACCCAGATACTATGCCTGGGGCGGAACTGAGCGTCGGAGCGGGACCGACCGGCGCACCACCAGTCAACGCCGCATCGTCCTCTCGGAGGGTTACGGGGCCGGGTGGCTGACCTTCGAGTCGCTCAACGAAAAGCGGCGGCTCATCCCGATTCCGCCGAACTGGGAGAACGCCACTCAAGGTGAGCTGCGGGTTCTGTGCGAACGGGCCAAGCGCGTGGCGAAAAGCGAAGGGGAGCGCTCAGCGTAAAACGAAAGGCAACTGAACGTTAAGCTGCCGCTTGCCATCACCCTACCGTAGGAAAGGGGGAAACACCCCCAGCCCGGCCCCCGTGCGAGTGAGACCGGACTGAAGATGTGCTACGAGGTTCGCGCTGGGTGCGCCAACGAACCCGTATTTACTACTGGCAAGCCAGCCGGCCGTGAGGCAGCGGCTTCGTGCAGTTCTTGGTGACGCCGTCGTGCGTTATTACAACCTGAGCCGTCGCTGATCCGTCGTAGGTGATCACCTCGCGGCGCGAAGACGTCGACGGCGTCTGGCCATCCACCGTGACCGTCGCCTGCATCGAGCGAATGATGGTGCCCGCCGTCGGGTAGGTCGGCCTGTCGTCCTGAATCGGAATCACAATGCCTGACACGGTGTCGCCAGCCGATCGCAATGACGTAAACGCGTCACCGTTCCGGGTGCCGGTCGTCGACTCCGTTCCGGCCGATTTTCCGTCAACCTTGCGCTGATCGCTTCCTGTGGCGAGGCCCGAGACCGTGAAATCGCTCGATGCGTCCACTGTGCTCGTCGCGGTCTCGTGATGAGTCGTTGTCCCGGCGATGCTGGCCGTCACGTTGACCGTGTTGGTGGTCCCCCGAACGAACGCGTGCTGTACCGCCCCCGCTGCATCGAGGAACGAGAAAGAGCGATTGATTGTGAGACCGCGGCGGGTGACCCTGGTGCACTCGACGCGATTGGTCGTGGTCGAGAACGAACACTCATCCGAGTCGTCCCAGTCTCCGAACGGCCCTCTCCCGAATCCAGCTGTCAGGGCGAATCGCGGTCCGAATCCAATGCCGCCTATAAAGCCTTCGCCGAGTCCTCCTCCCATGAATTCGTGCCAGCCGGGACCGAATCGATTCAGATCGCCATCGCCGGAACGCCAGGGCATGAAGCCAAAGCTGAGATCCGAGTCTCCTACAAAGCTGCTATTGAGCTGATCGAATCCAATCGGCGCTGAAACGAGCGCCGCAGCCGCCTCCGACGCGGCGACGGGCGAAGTGGAATTGTCGGTCGCGCATGCCACCATGAGTGCCGCGGTAGCGCCAAGGACAAGAATCCTGAATGTGCTCTGCATCTGTCTCTCCAAAGGTGAACGCGCGGATTCGCCCCGCGCACGATGGGTTACGGAATTGGAGACACGTGAGGGCAGGGATACCCTACACGGGAGTTTTCCGCCCCCTTTCCCCGGACCGGCCTTGTAGCCAGGGTGCCAGGCGCTGGCGGAGCTCGGCGAGAGCTTGCCCCATTCGCTTCTCTACCGTTTTGATCGAGATCTCGAGCACCGCCGCGATCTCGGCGTACTTGAGACCCTGCTCCCGGCTCAACAGAAAGACTTCGCGGCAGTTTTCGGGCAGGCCTTCAATCGCGTCGTGCACGGCCCGCTCGAGCTCGATGCCCAGAACCTCATCTTCCGCCGACGGTGAGCTCCGAGACTCGAGGGCCGCCGCGGCCGCCTGGCGCGCAACGACTCGTTCGTGTCGAATGTGGTTGAGCGCACGATTGCGGGTTGATCTGATGAGGTAGGCGCGGAAGGTCTGCTCCACCTCGAGTGACTCTCGGCGGCGCCACAACTCGAGCAACACCTCCTGCGCTATCTCCTCCGCCAGGGCGGGCTCGCGAATGATCGAATCCGCCATTCGCACCAAGTGGGCGTAGTGCGCGCGGAAAACGGAATCGAACGCGCCCTCCTCCCCGGCCCGGATGCGCCGCTGCAGATCCCGCTCGTTCGAGAGGTTTGTGTCCAAGTAGGGTAGCGCCCGGTTGAGGTGTCTGTCTTATTAATGAATATGTCGAAACCTGACGAGGGTTCCGCCAACATCACCACGGACGAGTGGGAGCGTATCGCTCGCTATCTCACCGGTGAAGCTGGTTCGAGCGAGGCCGAGGCCACAAGGCGATGGATCGAAGAAGATCCTCATCGCGCCAAGGTGGTGCGGCTCCTCGAGTCCATCCTCGTCAACGTATCGCACGAGGATTCATCGCACATCGACGTCGAGAGCGCGCTGAAGCATGTGAAGTCGCGTCTCGAAGAGCCGAAGATCATTCCGATCATCCCGCGTGGGGCAAGAGCCACGCCCGACCGCACTTTCGCCGCACTGCTGCGGGTCGCGGCCGCCACGATAATCATCTTCGGTGGCCTCATGGTCTGGCAGAGGACACGCGGCGAAGGCACTCAGACGTATGCGACGTCTGTTGGCGAGCGGCGGCAGGTCGTGCTGAAAGACGGAAGCAAGGTCCTGCTGGGGCCGACCAGCCGTCTCGTTGTGCCCGTCATGGCGCCGGACGAAGGGTGGCGCATGGTTATCCTCGATGGGGCCGCCTACTTCAACGTCGTACACGATCCCGCCCACCCGTTCATGGTAAAGGTCCGAGACATCGTCATCCGGGACGTCGGAACGGCCTTCTCAGTCGAGACTGACGATAGCGTCGGCACGCGCGTAGCTGTCGATTCGGGGACTGTGGCCGTGGGACGCTATTACGTGATCGCACAGCCTGGAACGGTCAATCGCGACATGGACACGGTTCTCAACGCGCGTGACAAGGCCACCGTAGATACCAAGGGTGTCGCGATCGTGGAAAGGTCAGCTGTTTCGGACGACGATCTCGCCTGGACGCAAGGCCGCCTTGTCTTTCGCGATGCACCGCTCCTTCTTGTAGGTGCAGAACTTTACCGATGGTACGGAGTACGGCTACGGGTGGCGGATTCGTCGCTGGCGAATCTTCACCTGACCGCATCTTTTTCTGGTGAGCCGGTTGATCGAGTTCTCAATGTCATCGCTCTTTCGCTCGGTGCCCGAATCGAGCGGCAGGGAAACGTCGCGATACTTCACCGGGCACCGGCGTCTGGGGCCCGCCCCTAGAACCGATCGCCTCGTGACCGGAATGCGATCGCGCGCTCGACGCACGATCGTATTGTTAGGTGCGGCGTCAACTCTGGCTGCGTCGCCGGTGCGCGCTCAGTCGTGCTCGTCGGCGAGCACGCTTCTGGCCTCCCTGCCCGCCTGGAACGCCCCCCTCGATCGGCGCGTCTCACTCCATGCGCGCGACATCTCGCTGCGAGATGCGCTTGATCGCATCTCGGCAGACGCGCGCATCAGACTCTCGTATGCTTCAGAAGCCGTCCCGCTCGACAGCAGGGTCTGCGCTGCGTTCGATTCGATTCCGCTGGGCCAGGCACTTGGTCTCCTGCTGCGCGGAACGCCGGTCTCGCCGATCGCGGCCGGAGGCGAGCACGTCGTGCTCACTCCTTCTGAGACACCCGGAAGCACCGAGCCCGAGCATGTGCCTCGCATTCTCGACCGCGTGGTGGTGACGGGCAGCGCAATCGAGGCGCCCGTTCGCCGCCTCACCGTCGCGATGAACGTCGTCACCGGCGCGCAGCTGTCGCGCTACGCCGAGGGCAATCTGGCGCAGGCATTGAGCGACCTCGTGCCGGGACTGTGGGTCTGGCAGAGCGCGCCGACCTCGCTGGTCGCGCACTACGGAAGCATTCGTGGCACCAGCTCATTCGGTTCGAGCTATCCGAAGATCTACGTGGACGGAATCGAGCTGGCCAATCCGCTACTGATCACGCAGTTCACCCCCGAGGTTGTCGAGCGAATCGAGGTGATTCGCGGTCCGCAGGGCGCGGCGCTCTACGGAACGGACGCGATCAGCGGCGTGATCAACATCGTGACTCGACACGATGGGGCGAACGGCGGACCGCGCGCGCTGGCGCGATCGTCGGTGGGCGCGGCCTCGAGCGCGTTCGTGCCTAAGTCGGCAATCACCCAGGATCACGCCCTCACCATTCGGGAAGGATCGGGCGCGCAATCCGGCAGCATGAGCTTCACCTCAGGCGGTGTCGGCGAGTATCTGCCGGGTGCGTTCGTGCGACACAACACGGGCAACGCCGGATTCCGCCTGGTGCGATCCAGAGTGATCGCGACCGGGACGGCGAGAATCTTCGCGAGCGAATCAGCGGATCCCTCGAGTCCGTTCTTTCGTGATTCGGTGAGCGCGGCTCGGGCAGGACTGGTGATACCGCAATCGGTACAGGAGTACACGCTTGGCACCAGCGCCACGCTCATTCAAAGCGAGCGCTGGACGCACGCGATCGTCGCCGGATTCGACGGAAGCAGGCTTACGAATCTTGCCGACTATCATTCGCCCCTCCCCTCTGCGTCCGGACCTGACCTCGGGCTGGCGGGCGGGAACGCCAACCTCGGGACACTCCGCGTCAGCACAATCGCCAAGCTCGGCGACGCCGAGAAGCTGGCGACGACGCTGACGTTCGCGGGCGAGAATTCGCTGCTCGACTTCCGCTCTCAGCCGGACACGAGTTCGAGTCTGGCGACAAGCGGCGGCTATGTATCGCACGTGGTGCGCCGGTGGACGAGCGCGGGTGTGGCGCAGGCCAACGTGTCCTGGCGCGACGCGGCGTACCTCACAAGCGGACTTCGCGTCGAACGCAACGATGCGCTCGGCAGCAATCGCACCGTGTCCGTGCTGCCGATGGTTGGAGCGGCGTTGCTGCGCGACTACGGGCCGCTCACGGTCAAGCTCCGCTCGGCCTACGGAAGTGGCATTCGTCCCGCGACAACTCCGATTCGGGAGACCGCGTGGTTCAATCCCAGCGGCCAGGCGCGGACTCTCAATCTGGCGCCCGAGGAGCAGGCGGGAATCGAAACGGGGTTGGATATCTACGTCGGCAAGACCTTCGGGGCGCAGGTGACGCGCTACGACCAGTTGGCGTCGGGACTCATTCAGCGGGTCGGGTACGCGATGGCCGGCAGCGGGTATCCACAGTATCCACAGTCACAGCCAGTCGCGCCGGAGGACCGGCGCATCGCCTACGTGCTGCAAAACGTTGGAGAGATCACCAATCGCGGATGGGAGCTGAGGAGCGAGCTGAACTTGGCGTCGCTGGCGCTGAGCGGAACGTTCTCGACGGTTGATAGCCGGGTGCGAAAGGTTGCGAGCGGCTACGTCGGAGATCTCCGCGTTGGCGACCGGATGCTCGAGGTGCCGGCGAGAACGGGTAGCGTGTCGGCCGCATGGATCGGTGGAGGCTGGACAAGCTCGGTGGCGGCGTCACGATCGTGGGACTGGATCGACTACGATCGGGTCGCGCTCGCCGGAGCGTTCTCCAATTCCTCGCAGGCGGATGCCGAGCTGGTCGGCCAGGAGCTGCGCAACTATTGGCTGAAGTACAGCGGAGTCACGCGCTTGCGCGCGAGTCTGGGCAGGAGCCTCTATCGCGGCGTCTCGATGACGCTGGGCGGCGAGAATCTTCTCAACCGGCAGCACGGCGAGCCCGACAACGTTACCGTCGTGCCGGGTCGAACGCTCAGTTTCGGACTGCGCGCGGTCATGTAGCCGGGTTTCATCCGGCGCAATCGCTAAACAACTTCAGTTCATTCGGCGGGCGGGAGTCTCCATTTCACGCGAAGCTTTCCGTACTCGGCGGCAGTGAGCTGCACGAGTACTGGCCGTTTGTTCGGATCGAGCCACAGCATCACTTCGCGCAGCTTGGCTTCGTCGAACGCCGTGCACCCGGCGGTGTGTGAGTCGGCACCCGTCCAGATGTGGAGGAAGATGCAGGAGCCGCGGGCCTTGAGCGGAGGCGACGCGTTGTAGCCGACGATCACTCCGATCTTGTATTGCGGGACTTCGCGCATGTGCTCTGCGCTGGTCCAGTCGACGCGAGGGACCGTCGATTTGTCGACCACCGTGTTGTAGTGAACCGATGCGGTGTCGTCGACGCAGTCGGTAGTCGGAAGCAATCGTACGTAGGGCAGTTGCACGTTCCGCATAGAGTCGCGGGGCGCAAATCCGAAGGCAGTATCGAGCGGAAAGATGCCGGCGGGAGCTTTCCCATCGCCTTCCCGTTTGTGAGGACCGTCTGTGGACGCATCATCGAAACCGACCCCCCACGCGATCCCTGTGCGGCCGACCACCAGCGGAATCGGAGCCTCGACGCGTGTCCAGACGGAAGCCGGCGTCGCACGCTCGAAGCGCGTCATCGTGCCGACGGTCGACGTCCAGGTGGGCGTGATCACCACCACGACTTGCTGTGATGCGTCGAGCTGGGCGCTCGGCACCGGCGCTGCCGGTTGGCAAGCGACCACGAGTGCCAGAGTGAAAAGCATCTCCTGCGGTGGATGGCGTCTCATCATGCGCTGGTCCGGATTGGACAGTGTCTACTCGGTCATGCTACAATAGCTGCATGCCAAGCGTGCATTCGCCCGAGGCGGCGGCGTACATCCTTCAGATCCTCGTCTCCGCGTTTCTCGCGGTGCTCTTTCTCCAGTCGGGCATCGACAAGGTCGTGGATCGGAAGGGGAATCGCGAGTACCTGGACCAGCATTTCGCGCGGAGCCCGCTGGCCGGCACGGTTGGCCCGATGTTCCTGGTCGTTACGATCCTCGAAGTGTCCGCCGGCGTGCTGAGCGGAGTCGGGTGCGCGCTGCTGGTTCTGACCCGGAATTCGACAGTGGCGTACTTCGGCGCGTTGATAGCCGGCGTCAATATCATCGCGCTTTTCTTCGGGCAGCGGGTATCTAAGGACTACGCCGGGGCTGCGGCCCTCGTGCCGTACTTTCTCCTCGTGCTCGCAGCGATACTGCTCCTTGCCGGGCGGTGATCCCGGTACCTATTGGAAAAGAATGGGATCCGAGATCTGAGAGGCACAGATCCCAGTGGCTAGTCACCGCGCGCTGACCCTATCGTGCGCACCTCCTATCACTACCCAGCGCCTGTACCGTAGCGCCACTCAGATATGTCGCAGGGAAGTTCCTAAGCTCTGGTATCTGCGCTTCTCAGATCTCGGATCACATTCTTTTCCCCAGCTTTGCGCTTCTCGGATCTCGGATCACGTTCTTTTCCCCAGTTCCCAGTTCCCGGATATAGGATCGCGTAGATGCCAGCCTACCTCATCTCCCTGATCATCACGCCTCTCGCAGCCAACTCTCTGATATACTTTTCGGGGGGTATCGCCTCGTCCGGAGTGAACACGCCCGACTTGCCGATCTCACCACGCGCCTGCATCTGCCCGGTGATCGAGAGAGAGTAGCCCGTCGACCGCTCCATCGCGCTTATGCCGTTCTCCTCGTCGTAGTAGTCCACCATCTCCCAGCCAATGCGTTTCGGCTTGCCGTCTTTCGTGCCTTCGGCGTACACGCGGAGCGCGACGAGATCGTACGCGTTTGGTTTGGTGAGGCGCGGGCCCATGGCGGCGACGACTAGATCGCGCGGCACTACTTTCATTCCCTTTACATCAACCGGTTTCAGGTCGAGGAGGCCGAGCTCGCGAATGGCTTCCATGATGCGCGCGTGGCCGGGGTAGCGGAGCGTCTTGTACTCCATCGTCGGAATCTTGCCTTCGTAGCGCGACGCCATTGTCGACAGGCCGCCGGCTGTGTGGAATCCCTCAAGCTCGCCGAGTGATCCGCCGAAGTTGACGACCTCGAGCTCGGACAGCGCTTTCACCTGCGTGAGTTTCCCCTTGCGGAGAACCGACGAGAGCGTCGTGTAATAGTCGAGCACTCCCTCGAGCGAATAGACGATCTGATAGTTGAGCGGCGGCTCGGGGCGCTGCGGCAGTCCGCCGACGAAAATGCGAACTGTCTCGACCGTGTCGAGCTGCCGGATCGCGTGCTCGGCCAGGATGTTGACCATTCCCGGCGCCAGTCCACAGTCGGGGATTATCGTGATTCCCTTCTTTTTCGCGGCGGGGTCCAGCGTCTTCTGCTTGAACACGATCTCAGTATTTCCCCCGAGATCCGAAAAGTGCACGCCGGCTTCGACCGCCAGCGCGGCGAGCTCGTAGTTGAGGTAGTAAGGGATCGCGCTCATCACCGCGTCGCACTGTCGCATCAACGCGAGCATCGCTTCCTTGTCGCGCACATCGAGCGGCGTGAAGATCAGCCGCTCGCCTGAATGCGGGGCGAGGAATTGTGGGAGGTGGCCGGCATGCTGATCGGCCAGGCGAACTTCCTTGACGTCGGGATTCTGAAGCAAATCATACGCGCACGCGGAGCCCTGAAGCCCCGCGCCAAGCACTAACATTCGCATTACGTGTGGATCTCCAAAAGTTTTTGAGCTGGACTCGCTCTTGCAATTTACCGGGGCGACGTGCTTGCCGTTACCCCGCCGCGGTGAGCTTCCGAATCTGCGAGATGTTGCCGGCTCTTGATTTCAGCACGTCATCGAGAGGAGAATAATCGTTTTCGGAAACGGCCTCGCACTCAACAACCTGCGAATCGAGAGAGCATGACAGCACAGAAAGACGACGCGAACTGGCGCGATCATCTGATCGAGTCCCCCGCGCAGATAAAAACCTTGCTGGAAAACACTCATCGGATCGCCGTGCTCGGCATCAAGCCCGACAAGGACCAGCCCGCGTACTACGTTCCCGAGCACGCGGAGAGCGTGGGGTACGAGATCGTCCCGGTTCCGGTTTACTACAAAGAGCTCACGGAGATGATGGGAAAGCCGGTCTATCGGAAGCTCACCGACATTCCTGGCGAGATCGACATGGTCAACGTCTTCCGTCGTCCCAAGGACATCCCGCCGCACGTGGACGACATCATCGCGAAGAAGCCGAAGTCAGTCTGGTTTCAGCTCGGGATCAGGAACGACGAGGCCGCGGAAAAATTGGCGCGCGCCGGGATCGATGTAGTTCAGGATCATTGTCTGCTGGTGGAACTTCGCCGAATAGGACGGTGAAGTCTGGCTCTTCGGCGATAATCTGGCGTCCACAAAACCGAAGCAGGGAGCTGATAGCTTCAAGCTGCTAAGCAAGGGGCTTCCATACTGGCGCTCGGAGTGTCCCGAGGTTCCGATATCGCGCGTCTTCGTCGAGATCGGAGGAAAAGCGTTTTAGCCCGCCGATTGAGAGAGTCCGAACGCCACCAGAAAAGCCCCGAGCGAAGCTGCTGCCCAGCTATCGGCCCCCTGCTTTAGTTCTGTGGATGTCCGCTGAAACGAGCCAGCCCCTACTGGGCATCCACTACCAGGTCACCGTATAAACGACGGGCTCAATCGCGATCTCATTGGCATCCGGCTTCCCGCGCGGCGCGAGCGCGATGATGTAGCGCCCGCCCGCCGTCGCGGCGAGAGCGATTCCCGCACCAACCACTCGCGGCGCGGGTTTGTTCGTTGCCGCCGGCGTCGTCTCGACGAGCGTAATCACGCCGCGCTCGCTCTGAATATTGAATGTCTGATTTCCGCGCTCGATCTTGATCGGCGGGGACTGATTCATGTCGATCGGCAACGACCGGTCGAGCGTCGGCCCGCCGGTGAGCTTGAGATCAGCGAGCTTCGCGCTCGACGGCAGCGTTCCGTGCAGGGCGCCCGTCACCGGATCGAGAGCCGACCATGTCTGGCTCGGCTCGTTGTCCGCCGCGCGCGCGGGATTGTTGCCGAGGGCGAGGGTGGTGCCGTCGGTGGTCCAGCGAACGCGCCAGCCGCGAGCAATCGGGAATAGTTTGGGGAGGGCGCTGTCGGCTGCGGCCTGCGCGCGCGGATTCTCCGGAACGTGGATGACACCCGCCTGCGCGACGGCCCGGGAGAGCGACATCCCGCTCGAGGGGAACGATCCGGCGCGCAGCGTCGCGGTATCGATCGACGTACGGCGCGAGACGTCTGTCAGAAGGTCGGTACGGGCTCCGTCGCCGGGCACGATCGTGTACGCGCGCCCAAATCCGATCCACTTCCAGTCGGGCGACGGCGCCACGTCCCACACGCTGTCCATCTGCGTCTGAAATCCGCGCGTCTCGTCTCCGAAGAAGAATCCATTCGCCACCGGCTCGTTTTCCACGCCGGCGGGATCAGCGACGACGAGAACGGCTTTCCTGTCCGGCGAGAACGCCCACAACACCCGCTCTGCCATTCCCTGTGTGCCACGATTGACGGGGGTGACCGTGACAATGGGCGCGAGATTTGTTGAATCGGGCGAAGCGGCCTTTTTCGACGAGTCGACGACGCAACCGGCGAGAAGAACCAGCGCGGAGCAGCGAATTAGCGAGGCGATGCGGTGAGTGGGCATTGGCGTAGGCGGCGTGGGCGGAGCGGAGCAGCAGTATGGAAGCTAAAAAGCTACGCAGCTTTCGAGCTAATGGCTCCCTGCTTTGGTGTTTTCGTGGATCGTCGACGCGCCGCTAAGCTCGCCGCCGAGGCACTAGATGCAGACCAGATTCCGTCCGCCAGCCTTCGCTCTGTAAAGCGCGCGGTCCGCGCAGTCCAGCAGATCCTCCGCCGTCTCGACTTTGGGCTCCGGGAAATCGGCGACCCCGATGCTCACGGTAAGGCGGAGCGGGTCTCCCTTCCCGATGTCGAACTCGTGCGACTGGATCTTGTCGCGGAGCCGCTCGGCGAACGCAATCGCGCCGGCCTCGCCCGTTTCGGGAACTGCGATCACGAACTCGTCGCCGCCGTAGCGCGCGACTGAATCGACGCTGCGCGCGGTGCGGGCGAGCAGAAGCGCGACTTCAACCAGCACCTGGTCGCCCGCGAGGTGCCCGTGGGTGTCGTTCACGTCCTTGAACTCGTCGACATCGATCATCAGGATGCTGAGCGGCGCGTTGTACCGGCGCGTGCGCTCGACTTCAGTGCCGAGCTGCGCGAGCAGCGCGCGGCGGTTCAGCAGCTGCGTGAGCGGATCCGTGCGGGCCAGCGCCTCGAGGCGGAGATTGTCGGCCTGCGTGACTTCGACCATGTGCGCGCGACGCATCGCGTTCATGGCGCTCTTGACCACCGTCTCCGCGAAATCGACGTCGGCTTCGTTCAGCGACGCCTTCTCGGCGGTGCGGCGGAGCAGGAATACCCCGGTGCGATCGAGGTCGAGCCGGAAAGGCAGCGCGATGATCGAGCGAACCGAGATCACGCTGCCGTCTTTCTCCCATGCTTCGCGCAGCGATTTGTAGGCATCGGAGTGCCAGATGTCGGGAATCAGAACCGGCTGCTCGCTCGCGAGCGCGGCTTCGATCTCCGGATACTTGTCGAGCTCGACCTGGAGGTTCTCCAGCTGCGGATCTTCGTGCGCGGATGCGACGGTGCCCATCTGATCGCCGCTCTTCGCGAAAATGACCGACGAGTGACTCAGGTTGAGGGCGCGCGCGAGACGACGGGCCAGCATGTGGAACAACTCGCCCATGGAGAGCGAGCCCATTACGTCGTGGAGAATGTCCACGAGCGCTCCGCGCGCAGCAGCTTCGTCGAGCAGGCGCTGCACCTCGGACTCTGCTTTACGCAGTGCCGTGCGCAGTTTCTCGATTTCGGCGAGCTGATGTGCCAGGTCGGAGCGCTTGGTTCTCATTCGTCTGTGAGGGCCTCGACCTGATCGGTCTCGGTGTCGGGAGTTCCGTTTTCCGCGCCTTCGCCCTCTTCTTCGGGGATTACCCGGGCCACGGCCGTCACGAGATCTCCTTCATCGAGGTTGACGAGCTTGACCCCCTGCGCGATACGCCCCGTTACTCTCACCTGAGAGACAGAACTACGGATGATTACACCATGTTTTGTGATGATCATTATCTCATCGGCGGGCAGAACTTCCATCAGCGCAACGACATCACCTGTTTTTTCGGTTCTGTTAACCGTGATGATGCCCTTCCCGCCGCGCTTCTGCACGCGGTAGTCGGCGATGTTGGAGCACTTCCCGAGGCCGCGCTCGGTGACCACGAGCAACGTCGCGTCGCGCTTGACAACGACCATTCCGATCACGGAATCGCCTTCGCGCAGCTCGACACCTTTGACACCCGTGGTATCGCGTCCCATCTCGCGCACATCCATCTCGTGGAAACGGACCGACAGACCATGGCGTGTCGCCAGAACGATGTCGTTCGAGCCACTCGTCACCTGCACATCGATGAGCTCATCGTCCTTGTCGATCTTGATGGCCTTGATGCCCGTCTGGCGGACGTTCGAATACTGGGATAGCGCGCTCTTCTTCACAGTTCCATTTCTGGTGCAGAAGAGGAGGAACTGTGTATCCGTGAACTCGCGGACCGGGACCATCGCCTTGATCTGCGTCTCGGGCGAGACGTTGATCAGGTTGACGATCGGCTTGCCCTTCGCCGCTCGACCTGCTTGCGGGACTTCGTGGACCTTGAGCCAGAAGCAACGACCATCGTCGGTGAAGCAGAGGATGTAGTCGTGCGTCGAGCCGATGAAGAGGCGGGTTACAAAATCCTCGTCCTTGAGCCCCGCGCCGCTCAAGCCGCGGCCGCCTCGGCGTTGCTTGCGGTAGGTCGAGACGGAGGTGCGCTTGATGTAGCCCGAGTGGGAGATGGTGATGACCATGTCCTCTTCGGCGATCAGGTCCTCGATCGTGAACTCGCCTTCGTCGCTCGTGATCTCTGACCGGCGCTCGTCACCGTACTTTTTCGCGACCTCCGCGAGCTCGTCGCGGATGATCTTGAGCCGGCGCGGCTTGGACGCGAGGATCTCGCGCATCTCCTTGACGAACGCGCGTACTTCCTTGAGCTCGCTGTCGAGTTTTTCGATCTCCAGGCCAGTGAGCTTGGCCAGGCGCATGTTGAGAATCGCCTCGGCCTGACGCTCGCTGAGCTTGAAGCGCTTCTGGAGCTGCGTGCTCGCGGCCGGCGTGTCCTGCGCGGCGCGAATGAGCTTGATGACCGCGTCGATGTTGTCGACGGCGATCTTCAAGCCCTCGAGGATGTGCTCCCGCTCGAGCGCCTTGTCGAGTTCGAACTGGGTGCGGCGGACGACGACCTGGTGCCGGTGCTCGATGAAGTGGAGGAGAACTTCCTTGAGCGGCATGATCTTCGGCACGAGCTGCGTCGTGTGTGAATCGGGCACGAGTGCCAGCATGATGACGCCGAACGTCGACTGCATCACGGTGTGCTTGTACAGCTGGTTGAGCACCACTCGCGGAATCGCATCGCGCTTGAGCTCGATGACGACGCGCATGCCATCCTTGTCCGACTCGTCGCGGAGCGCGGAGATGCCTTCGAGCTTTGCATCCTTCACGAGATCAGCCATATCGGCGATGAGCTTCGCCTTGTTGACCTGGTAGGGAAGCTCGGTGACAACGATCTGCGACTTGTTCGAGGATTCCTTCTCCTCGATCACCGCGCGGGCGCGCATGATGATTTTGCCGCGACCCGTCTCCTGATAATCCTTGATTCCGGCGCGGCCGTAGATGTAGCCACCGGTCGGGAAATCGGGACCCTTGATCAGTTTTCTGATATCAGTTGGCGTCAACTCCGGATCGTCGATCAGAGCCGTAAGCGCGGAGACGACTTCGCCCAGGTTGTGGGGCGGAATGTTCGTCGCCATGCCGACCGCGATGCCGGAAGAGCCGTTGACGACCAGATTCGGGATTGCCGATGGAAGAACCTTCGGCTCCTGGAGTCTGTCGTCGAAGTTGGGCGCGAAATCGACGGTGTTCTTGTCGATGTCGGCCAGCATTTCCATCGCGACGCGGGTGAGGCGCGCCTCGGTGTATCGGTAAGCCGCCGCCGGATCTCCATCGACCGAGCCGAAGTTTCCCTGCCCATCGACCAGCGGGTAGCGCAGCGAGAAATCCTGAACCATACGGACGAGCGCGTCGTAGACGGAGCTGTCGCCGTGCGGGTGGTATTTGCCGAGCACGTCGCCGACGACGGTCGCGGATTTCTTGTAGGGGCGGCCGGGGACGAGGCCCAGCTCGTTCATCGCGTAGAGCACGCGGCGGTGCACCGGCTTGAGTCCGTCTCGCACGTCGGGCAGTGCTCGGGAGACGATGACGCTCATCGAATAGTTGATGAACGATTCTTTGATTTCTTCGTGAATGAGGCGCGGGAGGATGCGCTCTCTGTTGTTCGGAGCCGTCATTGAATCCGGTGGTTGCTACGTGGTTCGGAGGCGGGGTGGGAGGACAAAAAATCCTCCTCTACAAGTAGTCCGAAATGTAGCGCTCGGCGCCCGAAAAATCAATTGTGTTCGGGGAACCTAAGTAACTACGGCACAAGCGTTTAGGCAGAGCGCGCGATCTCGCGTGACATTGCCGGCCGCGGCATCGAAAATTTGTGATCATTGTAAGCTCAGCAGTAGCAAGGAATTGCCCCAAATTCGACAACTGGCTTGGCGGCTGTGGCGGCAGAGCTTGCCGGTCGTCTTTTGCGCACAAGTAAGCCGGTAAAGTTGCCAATCAGGCGGACCGGTTCTCAACTCGAGGTGCGTCGATGCGCATGCCACTGGTTTTGGCTCTGTTGGCCTTTTGGATCTTCCTCGCCTATCGAGCAGTGCAGGCTGGGGACAGCACGAGGGCGATGATCTACGTCGCCATCGGACTTGCTCTTACGGCATATCGGCTCCGTAGTCGCCAGACATCTTAGTAAGCGGCGCCGCGCCGCGCACCAAACCTTAGCTGGAAAAGACCATGGCCCTCGCCGCGATCAATGCGACCTGCCCCAACTGCAGCACAAAGTTTGTGGGATTCCCCAAGAGATCATTCCTGGGATTTCAGAAACTGAAATGCCGCAAGTGCTCGAAGGATGTCTTCTACCCGCTCACGAGCGGTTACCGAAACTTCTACAGGGTGATTCTCGCGCTGATGGTCATCGGCGTCTGGTTCAGTTTGCAGGAGGGGGTGACTCCTACGCCGGGGCTCCTGGGAATCGCCACGATCGTTGCGTTGTACCAGGATTCGAAGCTTAGAAAGTCAACGAAGGCAAATGCATCCCCCGCACCCGCGAGCATTTAGTTAGAACCCCCGCTCACTCGTAGCATTTAGTTAGCGTCCCCGCCCCTCCCCGGACCGACAGGAGAGGGGCAGACTTCCCCGCACGCGCGTACGGTGCTTGCAATTGAGCCCGGCGCTGGCATTCCGGCACCTCGGAAGTCCCAGCACACAACACGCCCAAACGGGGAATCCTGAAAATGAACGTCATCCGACCATCGGTCGCGGTTTCTCTCGCCCTCGCGCTGGCGGCATGCGCGAAAGTGGACGAGCGTCCGGCCGATACTACTTCGACCACGACTAGCACCACCACGACCACGACCCCGCCGGCAACGGGCTCGGGAAGCACGCAGCAGCCTCAACCCCCGGGCGGAGTAGCAACGCCGGAGCCCGCCGGCTGGACCGTATCCGAGCGTGGAATCGGAAACCTGCGCGCGGGAATGACCGTCGCCGAAGCGCGGGCGGCCGTTCCGGCTTTCAGCGTCGCCGCATCCAGAGACAGCACGGCCTGCACTTACGCCAAGACCGACGGCTTGCCGCCAGGCGTGATGGTGATGGTAGAGGGCGGGAAGGTGGTGCGCGTCGAAGTCAGGCGCGGAACGATCGCGACGTCGACCGGTGCACGAATCGGCGACAGCGAGGACAGGATCAAGACTCTCTATCCCGGTCAGGTCGCCGTCACGCCGCACAAGTACACGACTGGCGGCCATTATCTCACCGTTGTTCCCGCATCGGGCGCGGATGCCGCGTACCGAATTATTTTCGAGACCGATGGCAAGAAAGTCGTGAACTACCGCGCCGGACAGAGGCCGCAGGTCGAGTACGTGGAAGGCTGCTCGTGAGCCGATGATTCCTGCGCGCGAAGCTCTCGCGCGGCTGCGAGAAGGGAATCTCAGGTTCGCCGCAAACGTCCGCGGCTCCGACGCGTTCGTAAGTCACACGCGACGCGTCGAGCTCGCGAGCGGACAGCAACCATTCGCGATCATCCTCGGCTGCTCTGATTCCCGAGTTCCCGCGGAAATCGTGTTCGATCAGGGCCTGGGAGACCTGTTCGTCATTCGCGTCGCCGGCAACATCGTCGCGCCCTCCCAGGTCGGGAGCGTCGAATTCTCGGCCGCGCGTTACTCGACGCGGCTAGTCGTTGTCCTGGGGCACTCGCAGTGCGGGGCGATTCTGGCCACCCTCGAAGAGCTGCGCGCACCGAGCGCAAATCAGTCGCACAATCTGCGCTCTATTGTGGACCGGTTGCGTCCGTCGGTGGAGACGCTCCTGCATACCGAGCTCAGGAACGATGAAGTTGCGTTGGTCAAAGAGGCGGTTCGGGCCAACATCCGCGCTTCCGTGGATCACCTTCGCCACGGCTCGCAGGTTCTGGAGGAGCTAATACAAAAGGATGGGCTGCTAGTTGTCGGTGCCGAGTATTCACTGGAAACCGGCGTGGTCGAATTTTTTGATTCCGGTCAATGAAAATCCTCCTTTTTGGCGCGACCGGAATGATCGGTAAGGGTGTCATGCGTGAGGCCCTTCTCGACCCTGACACCACGAAAGTAGTCACCGTTGGGAGGCGAGCCACGGGACAGAGCCACCCGAAGCTCACGGAGCTCGTCAGCCCCGATCTCACCGCGCTTTCCCCTCTCGAATCCCAACTTGTCGGGTTCGACGCCTGTCTTTTCTGTCTCGGAGTCAGCGCGCTCGGCATGACGGAAGAGGCGTACACCCGCGTGACCTACGATCTCACGATGGCAGTTGCCAG
>Ga0193727_1000111_pt1 | contig 25905 bp, 23 predicted proteins | sample H2c2metaG_FD_143051 | JGI IMG/M metagenome (GOLD analysis project Ga0193727, IMG submission 143051) | Soil microbial communities from a riparian zone of the East river system, Colorado, United States - H2c2 | ecosystem: Environmental > Terrestrial > Soil > Riparian zone | place: USA: East River...
TGGTAACGAACGGTTGCGTGCTGACATCCAGCATGGTGCCCCGTACGAAGCGAGCCGCTCCGCCCGCGCCGATCAATGTGAGCGTCGTGAGCGGCAGCGCGAGGTGGCGCAGTTGATCGGCGACCCGGGGCCAACCGGTGAGCAGGTCGGCGTTGAGCCCGGCGGCGCCGAAGGATGGGAGGACCCGCGCCCAGTACGTGAAGACCATGATGAGCATCAACCCCAGCCAGTATCCGGGCACGGCGAACAGGGTCACGCTCGCCACGGACAGCGCCGTGTCGAGCCGCGAACCGCTCCGGGCGGCCTGCACGGCCCCGACTGCCAGGCCGACCAGGTAACTGAGGAGCAGGGACAGCCCGACGAGACGCACCGTCGCGGGCCATGCCTCGGCGAGCAGGGCGCGAACCGGGCGGCCGGTGGCGATACTGGTGCCCCAATCGCCCCGCGCCGTGCGAGCTACCCAGGCGGCGAGTTGAGCGCTGCGAGGTCGGTCGAGCCCGAGCGCGTGGCGCTGAGAGGCGAGCTGCCCCGGGGTCGCGGCAGGCCCCAGCAGCCGCTCCGCGGGATCGCCCGGCGCCAGCAGCAGCAGCACAAACGTGAGGATGACGACGCCCGCGACCACCGCTAGCCCTGCGATCGCGCGACGCCCAAGGGCAACCAGCATCCCTGAGAATCTCGCGTGGCTCGCGGGGCGCCGCTAGAATGCAGCCGTGCTGCGACGTGTGCTGTGGGGAGTGCTACCGCTCGGGGCTCTGGGCGTGGCGGCGTGTGGACCGGGGCCGCACCCCGCCCGCTCGGTCGTGTTCGCCACCGGTGCCGATCTCCAGAGCATCAACCCGCTCGTGACCATCCATCCATTCGCGAGGCAGGTGGAGCGCTACGCGCTGCTCACAACGCTGGTCCGCTACGACGCCGCGCTCACCCCGCAGCCGTACCTCGCACGCACCTGGCGCTGGACTCCCGACCGCCGCTCGTTGGTTTTCACTCTGGTGCGCGGGGTTCGCTGGAGCGACGGCGCTCCCACGATCGCGCGCGATGTGGCGTGGACCCTCAACGCCGCCCGGGATGCGGCGACGGGATATCCCCGTCTCGACGACCTCAGCGCGATCGCCTTTGTCAACGACCCGAACGACTCGACGGTTATCGTACGGTTTGCCACGCCACAGACCGACGTCCCCGACGTATTCACCGATCTCGCGATCCTCCCGGCTCACTTGTTCGACAGCGTGCCTCCCGAGCGTATCCGGCAGGCGGCCTGGAACGAGCACCCGGTCGGCAACGGACCGTTTCGCTTCGTCCTTCACGAGGCGCACCGTCGCTGGGTGTTCGAGGCCAACCGGGATTTTCCCGCGGCGCTCGGCGGCCCCCCCCGGCTCGATCGTTTCGTGGTCGTCGTGATCGACGAGCCGAGTACCAAGCTGGCCGCCCTCACGGCGGGCGAGGTCGATTTTGCGGGCATCCAACCGGCACACGCCGCCTTCGTGCGGCAGGATCCGAAGCTGGCGCTGCTCACCTATCCAGTGCTGCTGCCGTACGGAATTGTCTTCAACGTGCGTCGTGCGCCGTTCGCCGACCGCCGGGTGCGGCTGGCGGTGACGCTGGCGGTTGACCGCCGGGAAATCGTCGACGGCTACCTTTACGGATTCGGAACGCCGGCGTATGGACCGTTGCCGCCGGACGTGCAGGCGGTCGCGCCACCGCGGCCGATCCCGACCAACCCCGATTCGTCGCGGCAGCTGCTCGGCGGGCGCCGGGTCGCGTTCGAGCTATTGACGGTGGGCTCCGGCGAAGCGGCGCTCGAGCAGATGCTTCAGGCGCAACTGGCGCGCGCGGGGTTCGACGTCACGATCCGTCAGGTCGAGCTCACTGCGTTTCTCGACCGCGTGTACGGCCCGCGCCACGACTTTGATGCCGCAGTCCTGGGGATCCAGGGCGACCTCGGCCTTGGCTATCTGCAGGTGCTCGACCGGATCTCAGGCGTCGCCGTGCGCGCCGATCCCATCGCCGCCGCGCGGGTGTTCCGGGATTCCCTCCCCGTCGCGTTTCTGTATCACGCGCGCGGCGTGCAGGGCATGAATCGGCGGGTTCAAGGCGTGCGAATGGACTTGCGGGGCGAATTGCCGACGCTCACGCACTGGTGGGCGCTCCCGTGAGACGGCGTGATCGTGCGACGGAGTTTCACGCGACCGCGCCGGTTCGGCTGGACTTCGCGGGCGGCTGGACCGACGTACCGCCGTTCTCAGCTCGTGAGGGCGGCGTGGTCGTCAATGCGGCGATCCGGCTGCACGTGCACGTCGAGCTGAAGCTCGGCGGCCCGCGGACCAGGCTCGCCGCCCTCGATCTGGGTGAAGCGGTGGAGTGCGCCACCGCGGCCGGCTTCGTCATGGACGGGCGGCTCGACCTGCACAAGGCGGCGCTGCGGATGTTTCCCACGCAGAGCACGTGTACCTTGACGACCCGGTCGGACGCGCCGCCGGGGTCGGGCCTTGGAAGCTCGGGGGCACTCGACGTCGCGCTGGTCGCCGCGTTGATGCGGGCCCGCGGCGAGCACCCGTCGCCCCAGGAGGTCGCAGAACATGGCTGGTATTTGGAAGCGGTAGAGGCCCGGATTCCGGGCGGCAAGCAGGACCAATTCGCGGCGAGTCTGGGCGGCTTCCACCGGCTCACGTTTCGCGATCCCGACGTCGGGATCGAGCCGATCACGCTCGCGCCCGACTTCGCGGCCGCCCTGGAGCGGCAGATGCTGCTCTGCTTTACCGGCCAGTCCCGCGTATCCGGCGCCACGATCGCGCGAGTGATGGCGGCATATGAAGGAGGGAACTCGACCGTGACTGCCGCGTTGCGCGCGATAAAGGATACTGCGGGCCGGATGGCCGACGCCTTGCGCGCTGCCGACGTGGAGGGCGTGGGTGCGTTGCTGGCCGAGAACTGGCGTCACCAGCAGGCGCTCGATCCCGACATGCGGACCGCTCCGATGGAGGTGCTGGAGCGGTCGCTGGCGGAGGCCGGCTCGCTCGGCGGCAAGGCGGCCGGTGCGGGTGCGGGCGGATGCATGCTGTTCCTGGTTCGAGACCCAGGCGCGGGCGCAGCGGCGGCGCGCGCCGCGGGGGCGGTGGTGTTGCCGGTCGCGTGGGCGCAAGAAGGGGTGCGGGCATGGTGACCGCGGATGAACTCGCCGCTCGCCGGTCGGACATTGCCGGCTCGGGGGATCTCAGCGGCCTGCTCGCCGGGCTTGTGGCGCGCGCCGGTCCTGTGCTCGAGCGCCTGCCGCACATCCCCGAGGAGAAGGCGCTGCTCTCGAAGGACGGAGGCGTTTGCCCGGCGGACGGCGGGGCCCTGGTGTTCGACCCGTGGAGCCCCCGCGCACACCGCTGTCTACGATGCGGGACGAGTCACACGGGCGCGCGGCACGACGGACACTGGGCGCGCTTCCAGCACCTGTGGCTGGCGGAGCGGGCGGCACACCTCGCGACGCTCGCCGCACTGAGCGACGCGCCCGCCGCCGCGGCGCGTGCGGCGGAAATCCTGGCCGCGTACGGCGAGCGCTACCTTCGCTACCCCAACAGGGACAACGTGCTTGGACCCGGCCGGCTGTTTTTTTCCACCTACCTCGAGTCAATCTGGCTGTGCAACTACCTGGCGGCGGCGGTTCTGCTTCGCGAGGCCGGCTGCCTCGCTGAGTCCGTGGCCCGTGGTGTCACACAGGTGGCCGACGAAGCGGCGAACCTCCTGGGCGAGTTCGACGAGTGGTTTTCCAACCGGCAGATCTGGAACAACGCCGCGCTCACAGCGATCGCGGTGTGGTTCGAGGACGACGAGCTGGCGCAGCGCGCGCTCGTGGGCCACACCGGATTGGTGCCGCAGCTGGCGCGTGGATTCGGCGAGGACGGCATGTGGCACGAAGGAGAGAATTACCACCTCTTTGCTCTGCGGGGTTGGCTGACGGGTGCGGGCTGGGCCCGTCACATCGCCGGCGACCTGCTTGCCGAGCCGAAGGTGGCAGCGCGCCTTGCCGTCGCATTGCGGGCGCCCGCGGGAAGCGCGCTTCCGGACTTCACCTATCCGGCGCGCAAAGATTCACGATTCGGCGTCTCGCTGGCGCAACCGGCGTATCTCGAACTCTGGGAGGTCGGGATCGCGAGATTGGGGACGGGGGACGGGGGACGCGGGACGGGTGAGGTGGTGAGTTGGCTTCAGGCTCTGTATAGGTCGAAGGGCGCTCCGGCGGAGCTGATGGAGTCGTACCTGCACGATGCACCGATCGACTACCTCCCCCGTCCCCCCTCCCGCGTCACTTTGTCTTGGTGGTCTCTGCTCGAGATGTTGCCCGAGCTTCCTGCCGCACCGGAATGGTCTCCGCGCAGCGAGCTGTTCGCGTCGCAGGGACTGGCGGTGCTGCGCTCGCGTGATCGTTATGCGAGTCTCGAGTGCGGCCCGGCGGGCGGAGGACATGGACACGCGGACCGGTTGCACCTCACATTCTACGCGGATGGGGTGCCGTGGCTGTGCGATTTCGGGACCGTCTCCTACGTGGCGCGCGAGCTGTTCTGGTATCGCTCGACCCTGGCCCACAATGCCCCGCGGATTGATGGCCGGTCGCAGCCCGGGGAGGCCGCCACGTATGACGCGTTCGACGCCCGTGACGACTGGGCATGGGCCCGCGGCCGCTTCGGGGATGTCACACGCACGGTGGTGGCCGGCCCGGCGTACCTGGTCGACCTCGTCGAGTTCGCGGCCCGTGAGGACCATCTGATCGAGCTGCCCTGGCACTTCACGGGCGAAGCCTCGGTCGAATCGCCCGGGACTTGGGTCTCGGATGACTTGCCGGACGAATTCGTCACGGCCGTCGAACGCTTTGAGCCCACGGCACCCGGGCCGATCGTGCTCGTGCTCCAGGCCGACGGCCGTCGCCTGCGGGCCCATCTGGTCGGGGGCGGCGCGTTGCTGCGGGCGGAAGGACCGGGACGACCGGGCGCCGGGCGGGAAAAGTTCTTCTTGAGGCGCGCGCGCGGCCGCTCGGTCCGGATGCTCACCGTGCTGGAGAGCGTCGCGGATGAAACGCCCGTGCGCGCCGTGCGGGCACAAGGAGATCTGATCGAAGTCGAGACCGCGCGCGGTGTGGACCGGCATGCCCCACAACCGGGCGGTTGGAATGTCGAGCGACCGGGAGGTCCCGTGCGGTTGGGCGGGCGGCGCAAACCGCCGGCGCCGTTCGAGCCGCTCCTCGAGACTGATCGTCCGACGCGGGCGAGCGGGAGCGCCCTGCGCGTCGACGTGCCGCCCGCCCTTGATGGTACCCAGGCGGGGTTCGACTGCAGCGAGCCGCTCACACTCGACATCGAAGACCAGTACCGCCGCAGTGAAGAGCCGTACCCCGGTCCAGACGAGTGTTCTGCAGTTGCGTGCGTAAACTGGACCGACGACGCGCTCTACCTCGCCGTGGACGTGACGAAACCGGACGTGGTGTTCCGCGCCCCCGACGCCCCGCCGCTGCTCCTCGATAACGAGCCCGACGACATCCATTCCGACGGGTTGCAGGTATACCTGCAGGAGCACGAGGCGGGCACGCCGTTCGCTTTCTTGATCGTCCCGGTTGGCGCCGATCGCGGTTCGCTCCGCGTGCGGGCCGTCGAGGGCTCGGCGGGGCGCCCGGAGATGGTGCGGGGCGCGTGGCAGCGCACCCCTGCTGGCTACCGGGTGACCCTCGCGATCGCGTTCTCCGATGAGGCACGGGCCCACCCGGGCGGCACGCTGGGCTTCGATCTCATCGTGAACGAAATGCTTCCGGGCCGCGTGCGGCGGGCGGGCCAACTCGTGTGGAGCGGCGGGAATAGTTGGGTGTGGTTGCGCGGCGACCGGCAACCGCCGGCGCGATTCGGCGTCCTGGATCTGATCGGATGAGCCTCGTCGTCGTGCTCCACGAGCCGCAGGATCTGGTCAACATCGCCCACGTGGTACGCGGCCTCAAGAACTTCGGATTCCGCGATCTCCGCGTCGTGGCGCCGCGCGAGTTCGACGCCTACCGGATCGGGGGGATCGCCCACCAGACCCAGGATGTGCTCGCGCGCGTGGTGGTGGTGGAGACGCTGGCAGCCGCGCTCGCAGACTGCGTGCACGTCGTCGGGTTCACGGCGCGCGGGCGCAGCGCCAAGCGCAACGTGCAGCGACCGCGCGACGCGGCGGCGGAGATCGCCACGGTGTGGGATGCGGGGCCGGTGGCGCTCCTGTTCGGCCGGGAGGACAAGGGGCTCAGCAACGAGGCGCTGGACCGCTGTCATCGGGTCGTGACCATCCCGTCCGACCCGGCCTATTCGTCGCTCAATCTCGCGCACGCCGTGGTGCTGATGCTGTACGAGCTCGCGCTTGTCCGGGAAGACGCCCCGCTCGCGTTCAAACCGCCCCGGCGGCGGGCCGAGCCCGCACCCGTGGAACAGCTCGAGCGGCTGTTCGCCGATCTCGAAAGCGCGCTGACCGCGATCGAGTTCTTCAAGACCAGGGATGCGGAGCACGTGCTACGCACGATGCGAGAGATCATTCATCGGACCCCGCTCGATGAGCGGGAGGTCAAGTTGCTACGGGCGATGGCGATCGAGGTGGTGAAATACAGTGAGCGGCTGGCGCGTTCCGGGATTCACGTCGACCGGTAGCAAGCGACCCGACGCCCTGTTCGGCGCCGACGGCGCCGGACTGCCGGTTCCGGATCGCCTGACCCGCGCCGCCGGCTGCCGCGTGTGGGACGCGGCCGGCCGCGAGTATGTCGACTACGTGATGGCGCTCGGTGCCGTGGCGCTCGGGTACGGGCATCCCGCGGTCAATCGCGCGGCGTGCGACGCGGTGGCGAACGGAGTGGTCGGGCCGCTCCCTCCCGTCATCGAAGAGGACCTGGCCGAGGCCCTGTGCAAGGCCATTCCGTGGATCGAAGCCGTGCGCTTTCTCAAGACCGGAGCGGAGGCGGTTGCCGCCGCCGTGCGCCTGGGACGGGTTGCCACCGGACGCGACCACGTCCTGGGGTGCGGCTATCACGGCTGGCTCGACTGGTCCCAGGGCGGGTCCGGGGAGGGCGTGCCCGCCGCGATTCGCGGACTCTATGCCGAGCTGCCGTTCAACGATGTAGACCGCACCCGCTCCGCGATCCGGGAGGCGGGCGACCATCTCGCGGTAGTGGTGGTGGAGCCGCTCGTCGTGGTCGAACCCACGCGGGAATGGCTTGAAACGCTGCGCACAGAAACCACACGGGTCGGTGCGATCCTTGTCTTCGACGAAATCAAAACGGCGTTCCGCCTGGCGGTCGGTGGTGTCGCGGAGCGCTATGGCATCCACCCCGACTTGATGGTGTTGGGAAAGGCGTTGGCGAACGGCTTTCCCCTGGCCGCAGTGGGAGGACGCGCCGACGTGATGAGCGGGGTGGCCCGCACCTGGATCTCGTCGACCCTCGCCACCGAATCTGTGGCGCTCGCCGCCGCCCGCGCCGCGCTCGAGGTGACCGTCGCGGAGGAAGTGTGCGCGCACCTGCATTCCGTCGGGACCCGGCTGTTGCACGGACTCCACGCGCTGCAACACCGCTATCCGCAACTGATCACGGGTGTGGGGGGAGTCGCGGAAATGTGCTTCTTCCACTACGCCGACGAGAGCGTGTCGCGGGCGGTCGCCAGGGGGTGCGCAGCCCGGGGCCTGCTGTTCAAGCGCACGGCGTACAATTTCGTGTCACTTGCCCACGATCCGGCGACGGTGGATCAGAGCCTCGCGGTACTCGAGGAGGTGCTCACCGAAGTGACCCGCTGAGCGGTGCATCCTGCACCCCTTGCGACAGGCAGCGAGCCGGGGTATATGAAAGGAGGTTCGGCTGGGTTGCGTTGCGCGGTCTAGGCCTACTCGCGACGGCTGTCTGATCCGGTCGGGCCATGTCGACAGCGAATCAACGGTGCACCATGTGAAGGAGTGACTCCACATGACTTGGAACAAGCCGGAATTCGAGATCGTCGAGCTTGGGATGGAAGTTGGCGCCTACGCCGGCAACGCCTGAGCTAGGCTGAATCATTGGACAAGGGGGGCCGGGTCAACAACCCGGCCTCCCTTTTCGTTGTGCGGATAATCATCCTCGGCTCGGCGGCGGGTGGCGGCGTCCCGCAGTGGAATTGCGGCTGCCGCAACTGCCTTGCGGCCCGGGCCGCTGGCGTCGGCCGCACGCAGTCGTCTATGGCAGTGAGTGCGGACGGCGACCGGTGGGTCCTCCTCAACGCGTCTCCTGACCTGCGCCAGCAGGTGGCTGCCCACCGCGCGCTGTGGCCCCGGGGCCTGCGGGAGAGCCCGATCGCCGCCGCAGTGCTCACTGACGCCGAAATCGACCATACAGTCGGACTGATTTTGTTGCGCGAAGCCGCGGCGCCGTTCCCGGTGTACGCGCCCGCCGGCATCACCACCCTGCTTCGCGACCAGTGGCCGCTCTTCCGCGTGCTCGCCTCCTACGCGGGCGTCGAGGCGCGCGGGCTGCCGGACGGCGACCGCGTGACCCTGCGGGACGTCGCGGGGCGGGACCTCGGCTTGGAGTGCACCACCGTTTCGGTGGCGCGCCGGCCGCCGCGCTATGCGTCGCGGGCACCCGCGGGGTCGTTCGACGTGGGCCTCCGGTTTGCGGACCCGCGCACCGGCGGAACGTTCGCCTATATTCCGACGGCAGGCGCGGTGGACGGATCCGTCCACGCGCTCGCCGCCGGTGTGGACCTGCTGTGTTTCGACGGCACCTTCTGGTCGGACGACGAGCTCCCGGCGGCGGGCATCGCCGCGCCAGGTGCGCGCGCCATGGGGCATCTGCCGGTCGGAGGGCCCGGAGGGAGCCTGACCGCGCTGCCGGCGCTCGGGGCCAAACGCACGGTGCTGGTGCACATCAACAACACCAATCCGATTCTCGACAGGTCGTCACCGGAGCGCGCGCGGGTCGAAGCGGCCGGAATCGAAATTGGCGAAGACGGCATGGAGTTCGAGGTATGACCGGCGACGAGACACCATGGCCCCGCGAAGAGTTCGTGCGGCAGCTCCGGGCGGTGGGCGAGGCGCGCTATCACAACCATCACCCGTTCAACCAGCGGATGCACCGCGGCGAGCTCACGCGGGCCGAGTTGCAGCTCTGGGTCGCGAACCGCTTCTGCTACCAGCAGGCGATACCGGTGAAAGACGCGGCCATCATGTCGAACTGCCCCGAGCCGGAGGTGCGGCGGCGCTGGATCCAGCGCATCATCGACCACGACGGTCGCGAGGAAGGCGAGGGCGGACTCGAAGCCTGGCTCCGGCTCGGTGAGGCGATGGGCGTGAAGCGCGACGTCCTCGTGTCGGGGTGCTGGGTGTTGCCGGGCGTGCGGTTCGCGGTGGAGGCCTATGTCACGTTCTGCCGGACCCGGGACTGGCTCCAGGCCGTCGCCGCGTCGCTCACCGAGCTGTTCGCGCCCACGATCGTGAGCGAGCGCCTGGCCGCCATCCTCACCCACTACCCGTGGATCGACCCCGAGGGCCTCCAGTATTTCCGCAACCGCCTCGGCCAGGCGCCGCGCGACGCCGAACACGCGCTTGGGCTGGTGACGGAGCGCTCGACGACGCGCGCCGCGCAGCAGCGCGCCGTCGCCGCGCTGGAATTCAAGTGTGACGTTCTCTGGGTGCTGCTTGATGCAGTGCAAGCGGGGCCGCTGCCGTGGACCCCACGGTAACCCCGCTCGGCGCGGCGACGGTGCCGCGGGTCGCGCCCAAGGCGCGCTTGCACTGGGACGAAGTACGCGAGCGTCACGTGCTCCTGTATCCCGAGGGGCTTGTGGCGCTGAACGACACGGCGGCGGCAATCCTCCAGTTGTGCGACGGGGACCGCCCCGTCGAGCAGATCGTCGCCACGTTGAAGTTCCGCTATCAGGCCGAGGGGATTGAGCGAGACGTCACCGCCCTGCTGAACGGGCTGGCGACGAAGGGCCTGGTGACCTGGTGAAACCGCTCTGGCTGCTGGCCGAGTTGACCTACCGCTGCCCGCTGCAGTGCCCGTACTGCTCCAACCCCCTGGAGTTTGCCGGTGGCCGGTTCAAGAACGAGCTGACCACTGAAGAGTGGTGCCGCGTGTTTCGCGAAGCGCAGGCGCTCGGAGTGTTGCAGCTCGGGCTCTCGGGCGGCGAGCCGACGCTGCGTCCCGACCTCGAAGTGCTGGTGCGCTGCGCCCACGATTTGGGCCTGTACCAGACGCTGGTCACCTCGGCGTATCGCCTGACGAAGGATCGCCTCGCCACGCTCAAACAGGCCGGCCTCGACCACGTGCAGATCAGCGTGCAGGCGGCCGACGCCGGGCTGTCGGATATGATTGCCGGGGCCACGTCCTACGAAGACAAGCTCGCAGCCTATCGTTACGCGAAGGACCTCGGGTTCCCGCTCACCGTCAACGTCGTCCTACACCGCCGCAACATCCATCAGGTCGCCGAGCTGATCCAGCTCGCGGAGTCGCTCGGCGCGGAGCGGATCGAATTGGCCAATACGCAATTCTACGGCTGGGCATTCCACAACCGGGCCGCGTTGATGCCGACCCGGGACCAGATCGCGGCAGGATGGGACGTGGTGCAGCGCGAACGCCGGCGTCTCGGAAACCGGCTCGAGATCGTGTGGGTGCTCCCCGACTACCACGAGCGGTTCCCCAAACCCTGCATGGGCGGGTGGGCGCGCTCATATCTCACGGTGACCCCGGCCGGCGAAGTGTGGCCCTGTCACGCCGCGGGACGCATTACCACCTTGGCGTTCGAGAACGTGCGTGCGCGCCCGCTTGAATGGATCTGGAATGAGTCCGACGCGTTCACACGATTCCGCGGGGATGCGTGGATGCCCGAGCCCTGCCGCTCGTGCGAGCGCAAGGCGGTGGACTTCGGCGGATGCCGCTGCCAGGCGTTTCTGGTCACCGGCGACGCCGCCGTCACGGATCCGGTGTGCTCACTTTCACCGCACCGCGGGCTGATCGACGCCGTCGTCACTGAGGTGGAGCGGGTGGCTGCTGCCGGCGAGACGCAAGCGGAGTGGAAGTATCGCGCGGCGCCTGCTTCGCGCGTCCTGGCGGGGAAGGGATGACCCGCCGGCTCAAGTCAGCTGGCGGAGTCCCTCGATCAGCAACGCGACGATAGCGGCGGCGACCGCCGCGACCAGACCGAAGGGCATGGCTCGCTCCTTCGAGACTTTCATGAGGAGCGGTGCCCCGGCATAGACCAGGTAAAGAGTCCACAGCGTGCCCACGATCGAATAACGTCCCAAGCGGGGCACGATGGCGAGCACCCCGAAAATCCACGCGGGCGTGCTCGCATAGGCCGCAACCTTCATCCCCTGCACGCGGTTCGCTTGTCCGGAGAAAACCGGGGCCAGAAATTCGAGGGCCACACCCAAAATGAAGACGCTCGCGAGTCCGCCGAGGAAACGGATAACGCCGTCTTGTATCGCGGCACCCCTGGTTGTCTCGAGGGTGCCGAACATCGTGCCTTGCTCCCCGAACAACAGCGCCCCAAGGATGTACGCCATCGGCGGGATAGCCGACACGGGAAGGACATACGTCAGGAAGATGGCGGGGACCTTCGAGAATTCGCCATTGATCGACGCCCACTCCCGCTGGGGCTGGAGCAGCATGCGACGCGCCCGCTCCACGAACCCCGGCACCTTCCTGGAGGTCGGGGGCCTCGGCGGCGCCACTTTGGGAAGTGGCTTGGCGAGCACCGGGCCCCTGGGTGGCGTCGGTCCACGCGGCGGTCCACCGGGTGCCGGCCCCCGCGGTGGTGTCGGTCCTCGCGGCGCGGTCGGCCCGCCGGGTGCTGGCCCCCGCGGTGGCGTCGGTCCCCGCGGCGGGGGCGTTGGTCCGCGCGGTGGAGTGGGTCCCCGGGGGGGTGGTGTCGGGCCCCTGGGGGGCTGGGGGGGGGTCGGCATCGGGCACCAATATAGGAGACGGGGGCGCTTCTGATACAGGTCGCTACGACGGTACGTCGCTACGTTGTACGAAGTTGCAGGGGCGAGCCGACTTACAACATAGCGTCGTAGCGTCGTTGCACCGTAGTTTCTTCCCCATGCTCATCGACGTGCACGCCCACTTCTATCACGATCGCACGCCACGCGCTGATTGGCGGGAGCGCAATGCCAGCCGCCTGCGGGCGGGTGAGAGAATCGGGATCACCGTTCACGTGGCCTCGATCCTGGGTAGCTGGGGTCGGACGTCGCCGACCTATTTCCCGTCGCCTGTCGACTTGGAGTACGGCAACACCGCTCTCCTTGCGCTCGAGCGCGAGCACTCCGCGCGCATCCGCGGCTACGTCGCGGTCAATCCGAATTACACGTCGCACGCGCTTGCAGAAATCGGGCGCTGCCTCGGCGCCGGGATGATCGGGGTTAAACTGGCCGCCAGCCGGCGGGCCGACGATCGGTTGCTGGACCCCGTGTGCGAGCTGGCGGGGAAGCGCGCTGTCCCCGTGCTGCACCACATCTGGCAGCACCGGCGGCGGGACTGGCCAGGGCAGGAGGCCTCAGACGCGACCGAGCTCGTCGCCCTCGCGCAGCGCCATCCCGCTGTCACGTTCATCCTCGCTCATATCGGAGGCGGGGGCGACTGGGAGCACTCTCTCGCAGCGGTGGGGGACGTCCCCAACGTGTTCCTCGACCTCTCGGGGAGTGGCGTGGATGGCGGAATGCTGGAGGCGTGCGTCGCGGCGGCAGGCCCGGACCGCTTGCTGTGGGGATCGGATCTCACAATGGACACCGGGTGGGCCAAGCTGCGATACCTGGAACGCCTGCTCGACCGGGACGACCTCGAGTCGGTGAAATGGAAGAACGCCGCGCGGATTTTTCCGCGCGGCGCCTTTCCAGCAGACTGATGCGCATCGACGTCAACGCCTTCCTGGGTGCCTACCCCTACCGCCGGGTCCCCGGTACGTCGCCCGACGCGGTGTTGAAGGCGATGGACCGCGCGGGTATCGACGAAGCGTGGGTGAGTCATCTCCCCAGCCTGTTCTGGCGCAACCCGGTCGAAGGGAACGACTGGTTGTATGACGCCGCGCGCGCCGAGCGGCGTTTGCGGCCGGTCCCGGCAGTGCATCCGGGGTTGCAAGGTTGGGAGCGGGTGCTGGGCGACGCATCGGACCGCAAGGCGCCAGCGGTCCGATGCGACCCGACATTTTACGGACTCGATCCTGCGGGTGCCGAGATGCGTGTTCTTGCCGCCGCGTGCAGCGCCGCGCGCATGTCGCTCGTCATGGCCGTGCGGCTCGAGGACGGGCGCCAACGCCATCCGAACGACGCTGCCCCGGAGCTGCCTGCGGCTGCGGTGCGCGCGCTGTTGCGCAGCGACGATGACGTCCGTTTGCTCGTCACCCACGCCGACCGGGCCTTTGTCGAGGAAGTGCATTTCGGTTCGAGCCCCGAGGAGGCCGCGCGAATCTGGTGGGACATCAGCTGGATCTGGGGCCCGCCCGAGGATCATCTGGAGACCCTGCTCGGCACTGTCGGGGTCGGCCGCTTTGTGTTCGGGACCGGCCAGCCGCTGCGGCTTCCCGAAACGAGCGTGGCGAAACTGGATCTCCTGGACCTGACGCCAGGTGATCGCGCGGCCATCGAATCCGGCAATGTGACGAAGGGACTTATCACCTGACCGCCCGGCCGCCCGATCGCCTGACCGCCGCTCTGACTTGGGGCCTCATCCCCGCGGTCCCCGTGCCATTCCGGGAAGACACGCTCGCCGAGGGCGCGCAGGTAGCGTACGCGCGTTGGATGGCGGCGCAACCGGTAGCGGGAGTCGCCGTGTGGGCGCATACTGGCCGTGGCCCCCACCTCTCGGCGGATCAGCGCCGCGCCGTCCTCTCGACCTGGCGGGCCGCGCTTCCCGGCAAGATGATCGTCGCGGGAGCGAATTCCGCCGAGATGGCGCGGGACGCGAAGGCCGGTGGTGCGGACGTGCTGCTCGCGTTCCCGCGGCGGGGCGATCCGCTGCGCTATCACCAGGCGCTCGGCCGCGAGCTGCCGGTGATCGCGTTCTATCTGTACGAGGCGGCCGGGGGCGTCGCGTACGACGACGCCACGATCCGGGCGCTACTCGAGCTGCCGGAGGTCATCGGGATCAAGGTGGCGACGCTGGACTCGATCATGACATTTCAGCGCATTGCCGCAATCACCCGGGAGTATCCGGACAAGGTCCTCATCACAGGGGAGGACCGGTTCATGGGCTACTCGCTGATGATGGGGGCGCGGGGGGCGCTGGTCGGCATGGGTGCAGCGCTCACCGACATCCAGGCCCGGATGCTCGCGGCATACGCCGCGCGGGACGTCCCGGCGTTCCTTCACCTTTCATCATTGGTGGACGGGTTCGGCGTGGCCACCTTCACCCGGCCGCTCGAAGGTTATGTGCAACGGATGCTGTGGGCGCTCGCCGCCGACGGCGTGATTCCCGCCGATGCCTGTGACGATCCCTGGGGGCCGGACTTGAGCGCGGAGGACCGCGGCGCGGTCACCGCCGCGGTTCGTCACGTGCGCGCCGCCGCTTGACGGACGCCCGGCTCGAGCGGGATTTCGAGCGCTTCAAACGGAACCTCCCTCCGGACTTCCCCGATCATGTGCAGGACGCCTTCCACGTGGACCTCACGGCACGCTATCTCGGGTGTTCCGTCCCGCATCCCATCGGCAAGGGCTCGGGTCAACTGTCGCTGAACGCCGGACAGGTGGAAGACGACTCCGCCGCGGGACTGGCGTTCGTGGTGCTCAAGACCGTCATCGCCCAGGACGAGACCGGAGCTCAGTCGATGGCCGCGTGGGCTGTCCATGAGACCCGCATGACCGTCGAGCGCCGCAGGGCGGGGGATGGGCGAGAGGGATGGACGGTGAGTTGGAAGGGACGGGGCTGGGATCGTTCGTTCGAAGAGTATCTCGCGCTCGAGCGTGCCGGCAGGGACATCGCGGCCGCCGGCGGCATGATCGTGGTTCCGTCGGTGAAGTACCATTTGCCGCGGCTCGGCGAACCGTTTCGAGACGCTGAGTACGAGTACACGACGCGGCGGCTGGCGGAGGCATGGGGCGATCCGCCGCTGCTACTCGAAATCGATTTCTCGCCCACGCTCGCGGGCGATCCGCTGGCGGACGATCGCGTCCAGATCCTTCGCTGGCTGCGTGAGGTCCCCGCACGGGTTCGCGCTGCCCGCGCGGTGCCCGTGCGGCTCGCGGTCAAACTGATGAACGCGCGGTTCGACGACGCCTTTCAGTTGGCGATGATGGACGCCTGCGCCGGCGCGGACGCACTGGTCTGCTTCAACCGGCTGTTCGATGCAGAGCGAGGGATTGCGTACGGGGGCTGGGATCTGAGTGAACGGAACTTGAGGGTGTTGGGGGTTCAGGGCGCCCCGCGCTCACGCACGCGGCTAACGGGCTCGGGGAATATCACCTCCGGCCGCATGGTCCTCGAATACGCTCGGCGCGGCTGCGAAAGCGTTCAGCTCCACACGTTCTTCCAACTGCCCCTCTCGGAGTACACCGCCACGGAGGGCTCGCGCACCCAGCGCGCCCTGCATGCGCTTGTCTTCGATCCCCAAGACGGCTTGATTGCCGGGATGCTCGAGCTTGAAGCGGCCGGACGACTCGAGCGCCGCGGCGGCCTGCTGCGTTTCCTCGATCTGCTTCCCCATGCGGATTGAGCGGGTCGAGCTGTACGAGCTGACGCTTCCACTGGTCGAGCCGTTCATCATCTCCGGAGGAGCGGTCACGGAGCGGCGGTCGCTGGTGGTCGTGCTGCACGACGGTGCCGGGCACACCGGATACGGCGAGTCACCGCCGTTTGCGTTGCCGTTCTATTCAGAGGAAACGCTGGCGAGCGCCCGGGATTTGATCCAGCACGTATTGATCCCGCGCGTGGAGCGACGGGAGTTCGGGTCCCCAGAAGACGTGGACGCAGCGCTGCGCGAAAACGTGCGCGGCAATCCGTTCGCGCGAGCCGGCGTGGAAACCGCCGCCTGGGATCTCGAAGCCGACATCCGGGGCACGGGGCTCGCGCAGCTGGTCGGCGCGCGCCTCAACGTGGCGCCTGCCGGCAGCGTCCCCTGCGGGGTCGCACTCGGCATTCCAGCGGACCGTCGGCCGGAGACGCTCACACGGTGGGTGTACGATGCGGTCGCGCGGGGATACCGGCGGGTGAAGATCAAGGTCGCTCCCGGCTGGGACTCAGGTGCGGTGCAGGCCGCCCGCGCCGGGATGGCCGGGGTCACGTTGCCGCTCACGGTGGATGCAAACGGCGCGTACGCGTGGCCGGAGCACGAACGGGAGTTGCGCGCGCTCGACGATGCGGGCCTCCTCTATATTGAGCAGCCGCTCGAACCGGACGACCTGGTGGGGCACGCCGCCCTGGCCCGCGCGCTCCGCACCCCGGTTTGCCTCGATGAGACGCTGAAGAGCGCGGGACATGCGCGCCAGGTGGTCGCGCTCGAGGGCCCGAAGGTCTGGAACATCAAGGTCCACCGCGTCGGAGGGTTGGCGGAGGTGTGCCGGATCTACGACGTGGCGGCGAAGTGCGGGGCCGAGCTCTGGGCAGGAACAATGCCCGAATCGGGAATCGGATCGCAGGCGGCGCTCGCGGTGGCGGCACTGCCACTATGCGTCTTTCCTTCCGATCTCGAACCGAGCGCTCGCTGGTACGGACGCAACGCGGACGTCATCAAACTCACGATGGGAAAGGACGGCCGGATGGCTGTGCCTGGTCAGTCGGTGGCCCGGCTGCTTGACGCGGGACGGTTCCGGGCCGCTACGCGACTCATCGCCCCCTGACCGGGTTCCGTTATAGAAGTCCGCGACTACCTTATCACGCCATGATACCCTTGGACAATCAGCCGCCCGGCTACTGGGCGACCACACTGTACAGGGAGCCTCGCAAGCGGCCCAAGCCCGACGCGCCTCTCAAGGATCTCCCCCCCAGGGCGGCCCAGCGCTTCAAGCTGGCGCGCGAAGGTGTTCGTGCCATGAAGCACGTGAGCGAGCAGGTCGTGTTTCTTGGGACGGCATGGAAATGGGTGTGGATGTACGAGGTCAGCGGGCGGAAGCTCGGCTACCTGCACCCGATGGAGTCGAGCATTAGCGCGACGTTCATCCTGACCGAGGCCGAAGAGCGCGAGCTCACCGGAACGAGCGGTGCGCCGGCGCTCGTGCATGCAGCGATGCGCACCGGTGTAGTGTCCGCCGGGGTCCGCTGGTGCTGGATGGATTTGCCGGACCTCGAGGCGGCCGAAGCATTCGTCGCCGTCATCAAACTCAAACATCTGCTGCTGTCGAGACCCGAATAGACCCCTCCTTTTCGTTTCACGTCCCTACCTGTTTGGGCAGTCTTGCGGTGTCGGCTGGCGGCGCTACATTCTGGCCCGCTGTGGCCGTTCTTCCCCAACGTACATTCGCCATCGGGTGAATTAATTGATGACGAAGCGGAATCGTTGGGTCGCGGCTGGAATCGCCTTCGCGCTGGTCACGGCCATTCCTGCCGCCGCCCAAAAAGGCCAGATCACGACCACGGTCCAGCCACCTGTCGTCAACGACACGGGGTCGTTGGCGGGTCCCCGGCAGCCCATCTTTTTTCGTCACGACATCCACGCCGGTCAGGCCCGGATCCCGTGCCTGTACTGCCACGCCACGGCGACGGTGGCGAGTGAACCGGGGATTCCGTCGGTCCAGACGTGTTTCGGGTGTCATCTGATGATCGGTGGATCCACCCCCGCGCACGAGGCCGAGATTCAGAAGGTCCGCGACGCCTGGGGAGACAAGAATCCGCCACAGTGGGTTCGGATTCACACCCTCCCCGCCTTCGTTCACTTCCCCCACATGCGACACATCAAAGCCCTCGGCACCGAAAGCTGCGTCAACTGCCACGGCGAGGTGCGGGACATGCCGCAGGTGCATCAGGTGTCGTCGCTCACGATGGGGTGGTGCATCAAGTGCCATGTCGAACGCAAGGTGACGCGCGATTGCTCCGTATGCCACTACTAAACCGGCGCCGGGAGATCCCATGAGCGAGGGAATGAACCGCAGGCGGTTCCTGACGGTGCTCGGCGTCACCGGGGGCGGTGCCGCAGCGCTCGGCGCATGCGGCGTCGGTGCCGAGCCGGCCCAGAAACTGATTCCCTATCTCGTCCAGCCGGACGAACAAGTCCCCGGCATGGCGACCTTGTATGCCACGACCTGCCGCGAGTGTGCGGCGGGATGTGGTTTGCACGCCAAGGTGCGGGAAGGCCGCGTCATCAAGCTCGAGGGGAATCCTGAGTCGCCTGTAAACCGGGGACGGTTGTGCGCGCGCGGCCAGGCCGGTCTGCAGGGAGTCTACAATCCCGACCGCGTGACCGATCCGCTCGCCCGCAACGCCCAGGGCGTGCTCGAGAAAATATCCTGGGACGACGCGTTGAAGCAGCTGGGAGCCAAGGTAAAGGCAGCCGGCGGCAAGGGGATTGTATTCGTCACCGGCCTCGAGGCCGGGAGTTTCGGCGATCTGGTAGACGAGTGGACCCACGCGGTCGGTGGGAAGCACGTCACCTACGAGCCGTTCGCGTTCGAAGCCCTGCGTGAGGGCAACCGTCTCGCGTTCGGCACGGGCGCGATCCCGTCGTATGACATGGCGAACGCGAAGTACATCCTCTCGTTCGGCGCGGATTTCCTCGACACCTGGCTCTCGCCGGTCGGCTACCAGCAGGCGTTCGCGCAGGCGCACGGCTTCGACGGCCGGCGCGACGGCGCAATGGCCAAGTTCGTGTTCGTCGGGCCGCGCATGTCCCTGACGGCGATGAATGCCGACGAGTGGGTGGCCGCTGCGCCCGGAACCGAAGGGCTGCTGGCGCTGGCGCTGGCCGAGGTGATCGTGCGCGAACGGCTCGGCGCGGCAGTCGACACCGGCCGCGTGCAGGCGCTGCTGGCGCGGCACACGCCCCAGGCGGTCGCCGGCGCCGTCGGCATTGATGCGGCGGTGATCGAACGCCTGGCGCGCGAGTTCGCGAAATCCAAAGCCGGACTTGCCGTGGCAGGTGGGATGGCGGCCCATTACCCCAATGGCGCGGAAATCGTCGCGGCGGTGAACATCCTCAACCATGTCGCAGGCGCGATCGGGAAGACGGTCGTGTTCGGGCCGAACCAGAGCCTCGAGACCGCGAGCCCGTTCAAGCAGATGGCGGATGTGGTAACCGACATGCAGGCGGGCAAGGTGTCCGTGCTGCTCGTCCACGGCGCGAACCCGGGGCACTCGTTGGGCGGCGCGTTCTGGCAGGCGTGGGCGAAGGTCGGTTACAAAGTCAGTTTCTCGTCTTACCTCGACGAGTCGGCGAGCGGCGCGGATCTCGTGCTTCCCGATCTGCACCCGCTCGAGCAGTGGAACGACAGCCGGCCGCGCGCCGGCGTCTTCGCGCTGCAACAGCCGGTGATGCAGCAGGTGTTCCCGAACACGCGGCAGACCGGGGACGTGCTGCTCACGCTCACGGGAAAGTCCGACACGTTCAAGGACTACTTGCAAGGCCGGTGGAAAACGGTGCACGCGCGCTACGGGCGCGGGAAGCCGTTCGCGGAGTTCTGGACCGACTCGGTGCAGCATGGCGGTGTGTACGGGGACGTTCCGGCGCAGGCGGTTCGTCTCGGACCCGATGCGGCCGGCATCATGGCCGGTGCGCCGGCGGAGCCGGCGTTCGACGGCGCGGCGGGCGATCCCGTGCTGGTCGCGTTCCCGTCGATGGCGCTGTATGACGGGCGCGGGGCGAACAAGTCGTGGCTTCAGGAGCTGCCGGATCCGGTTTCTAAAATCGCCTGGCATGCGTGGGTAGAAGTGCACCCCGACACCGCCGCCAAGTGGTCAGTGACCGACGGCGACTTCCTGGTGTTGCAATCGCCCCACGGATCGGTGCGCGCGCCCGTCGCGGTCACGCTGGGGATCCGGCCCGACGTGCTGGCAATCCCCACGGGGCAGGGGCATACCGCCTACGGCCGCTACGCCCGGGACCGGTCCTTCAACGCGTTCGACCTGCTGTCAGCGGGCGCGAACGCTTACGGCGGCCGCACCTTTGCCGTGCGGGTGTCCGCGCATACCACCGGGGAGCATCGTTTCCTCGCCACCAGCTCGGGCGATCCGCGCGGACTCGGCGGAGGCGAAGAGATCATCAGGGTGCTGCCGCTGGCGGAAGCCGCCCACCTCGCTCCCGGCGAGCACCCGGGCGAGCACGAGGAGTTCCCCGCGTATGCCGCTCCCGCCGTAGCGGCGTGGGAGAAGGCGCAGCACGAGAGGGCGTGGCTGGGCGACTACGCCGGCACCCACCCGCGCTGGGGGATGGCCATCGATCTCGCCAAATGTACCGGCTGCTCGGCGTGCGTCACGGCCTGTTACGCCGAGAACAACCTGGCCACGGTAGGCGAGGAATTGTTCCAGCGCCACCGCCAGATGAGCTGGATGCGCATCGAGCGCTACTGGCGCGGCGGCGAGCATGGCGAGCCGGTACGGGGCGTTGTCTCCCCGATGCTGTGCCAGCAATGCGAGCTGGCGCCCTGCGAGCCCGTCTGCCCGGTGTTCGCCGCCTACCACACGCCGGACGGCTTGAACGCGCAGGTGTACAACCGCTGCGTCGGCACGCGCTACTGCGCGAACAACTGCGCCTACAAAGTCCGCTACTTCAACTGGTACAACTTCGCGGAGGTCGGGGGCGAGTACGAAGCGTGGCCGTCGCCGCTCGACTGGCAGCTCAACCCGGACGTGACGGTGCGCGAGAAGGGCGTGATGGAGAAATGCACCTTCTGCGTGCAGCGGATCCGCGGAGCACAGCATCAGGCCCGCCTGGGGGATCGCCCCGTGCAGGACGGGGACATCACGCCGGCGTGCGCCCAGTCATGCCCGTCGGACGCGATCGTGTTCGGCGATCTGCACGACAAGACGTCGCGCGTGGCGCAGCTGTCGGAAGATCCGCGCGGCTATCACGTCTTCGAGGCGCTCAATACCAAGCCGGCGATCACCTATCTCGCTCGTGTCGTCCATGAAACGGAGGCCTGAGTAACGATGGCGACGACATCGGCACCGCAGCGCGCCGCGGACCCGCAGGTCACATACGACGATGTGACCCGTACGGTCTACCGGACGCTCGGCAACCCGGGAAAGGGGTACTACGCGCTGCTCGGCACCGCAGTGGCCATGCTGGCGTGGGGGGTCATCTGCCTGCTCTATCTGCTGCGCTACGGGTTGGGGCTGGCCGGCTACTCCATGCCGGCGTACTGGGCCATCTACATCACGTGCTTCGTCTTCTGGGTCGGCATCGCGCATTCGGGGACGCTGATTTCGGCGATCCTCTTCTTGTTCCGGGCCGGGTGGCGCACGGCAGTCTACCGCTGCGCCGAGATCATGACGGTGTTCGCCGTCATGACCGCGGGTCTGTTCCCCCTGATTCACATCGGCCGCCAGTGGTTCTTCTACTGGCTGGTGCCGTACCCCAACGAGCGCGGACTGTGGCCGAACTTCAAATCCCCGCTCGTGTGGGATGAGTTTGCGATCGGGACATACTTCACAGTCTCGACCTGCTTCCTCATCATGGGGTTGATCCCGGACATCGCCGCGGTGCGCGACATCGCCACCGGGTGGCGCAAGAAGATGTATGCCCTCACGTCGCTCGGGTGGCGCGGCACCAACGAGCAGTGGCGCCACTACCGGCCCGCGTACCTCTACCTGGCGGCGCTCGCCACCCCGCTCGTGCTGTCGGTGCACAGCGTGGTGTCGTGGGATTTCGCGATGGCGCAGGTTCCCGCGTGGCACGAGACGCTGTTCGCGCCGTACTTCGTCGCCGGGGCGATCTACTCGGGCTGCGCGATGGTGATCACGCTGCTCGTGCCGCTGCGCAAGTTTTTCCACCTGGAAGAAATCGTCACGATACGCCACTTCGAGAATCTGGCGAAACTGTGCCTGACAACCGGGATGATCGTCTGCTACGCCTACTCCGTCGAAAACTTCGTCGCGTGGTACGGCGGCCCGACTCCCGAGCGCGAGGCGTTCCTGTATCGCGCGTTCGGCAAGTTCTGGTGGGCGGGCTGGACGATGAACATCTGTAACGCCTTCCTGCCGTGGCTCCTGTGGTTCAAGAAGGTTCGCACGAACATCACCGCGCTGTTCGTCATCGCGTTCTTCGTGAACCTCGGCATGTGGATGGAGCGGTTCGTCATCATCGCGGTCCACCTCGCCGGCGAGCCGTTCAATAAGTTCGTAGCGGCGGGATACAACGCGACCTGGGCCGACTGGGGGATCATGGCCGGGAGCTTCGGCTGGTTCTTCATGTGGTTCCTCCTGTTTGTGAAGAACTTCCCGTCCGTCTCTGTCGCCGAGGTCAAGGAAGAACTGCCGCCGCCGCAGCGCGCCGCCGCGAGGCACGCATGACGCTCGCCAATCCGCTCACGGCGATTTTTGCGCCCCCGCCCACACCGGGCGTGCTCGGCGTCTTCGGCCACCTCGACTCGACCGTGAGCGCGATCGAAGAGTTGAAGCGCACCGGGCATCGGGACTTCACGGTCTATTCGCCGCTGCCGCGTCACGAGCTGGAGCACGCCTTGGCGCAGCCGGTGAGCCCGGTGCGCGCGTTTACGCTCATCGGCGGCATCTCCGGGTGCGCGATCGGCGCGTGGATCTCGCTGTACATGTCGTACGACTGGCCGGTTCAGGTGGGAGGCAAGACGATCGGGTCGATCCCCGCCTACGTCGTCATCATGTTCGAAATGACGGTGTTGTTCGGCGCCCTGACGACGCTGCTCGGGGTGGTGTTGAACGTGCTCCTCGCGGCGCGCCACCAGGGGACGATCGCGTATGATCCCCGCTTCACAAATGACAAGTTCGGAATTTTTGTCCCGGCTGAAGCGGCGCAGGCCGGCCGGGTCGAAGGCGTGCTCAAGGGGTGCGGGGCGGAGGAGGTGCGGCGTGGGTAAGCGGGGGCTGATCGTTGTGGGCGTGTTGCTGGCGCTTGGCTGCCGGCCCGAAGACGTCGTGCATCGCTTTGGCTGGTTTTCGAGCATGGTAAAGCAGCGCAGCATCAAGCCGTACGCCATGCTGCGGGATCCGGTGGAAGGCACGGTACCGGTGACCGGGGCGGCGCCCGTCCTCGACGTCGAGACCGCTGACCGCATCGTCAACCCGAGGACGCGCACGTCCGCCTCCATCAACCGCGGGAAGTTTGTGTACGAGACCTATTGCCTGGTGTGTCACGGTGCAGGGGGGCACGGGGACGGCCCTATCTCCGCCGATGCGGGTGGGCCGTTTGCCGGCGTTCGCTCGCTCGTCACCGATACGGTGGGCCGGCGGAGCGACGGCTACCTCTACGGTGTCATCGTGAACGCCCAGCTGATGGGGCGCGGGTTGATGCCGCGCTACGGCGACAAGATCCGCGGCAACGATCAATGGGACCTTGTGAACTACGTGCGCACCCTGCAGGCGCTGGCGCGGACCGGGGGCGGACGATGAGCACCGCCACCGTCGTAACGCGCGCCGAGCTGGCCGAGAAGGCCCGCCGGGCGCCCGTCCGGACCATGAACACCTACGGTGCAGTCGCGGCAGCCATCGGCGGCGCGGCGTTCCTGTGGGCACTCTCCGGCGGCCGGGCCGATCGCGCGTGGCAAGCGTATCACACGAACTTCGTTTTCTGGACCGTCCTTGCCCAGGCGCTCGTCGTGTTCGCGGCGACACAGAAGCTCGCCAAAGGCCACTGGGCGGGACTCATGATCCGGTTTGCCGAAGCCGCGGTGGCGTTCCAGTTTGTCGCGGTCGTGCTGTTTATCGGCCTGTTCCTGGGCCGGTTCCATCTGTTCGGCTGGCTGCGCGGCGTGCCGCGGGACTATCTCGGCGCATGGTTTACCACCCCGTTTTTCTTCGCCCGTAACGGGTTCATCCTGATCCTGCTGGCCTGGCTCTCGTGGCGCTTCGTCCGCCGCGACCTGGCGCCCGACATCCAGGAGCTCGCCGAGCGCCGGCCCATCGATCCCGACGCGCACGAAAAGGGCCTCATCAGCAGGGAAGCGGCGATCATGGTGATCGCGTTCGCGTTCGGCTATACGCTGCTCGGGTTTGATTTTGTGGTATCGCTCAACCACAAATGGATGAGCAACCTGTACGGCGCCTTCTACTTCATGGGAGGGTTCCTGGGCGCGCTCGGAAGCCTGGCGATCTTGTCCCTCACGCTCCGCCGGGCCATGGGGCTCGAGGGCCTGCTGTCCAGCAAGCAATTGCACGACCTCGCGAAGCTCATATTCGGCTTCACCGTGTTCTGGGGCTACCTGATGTGGTCGCAGTTCCTCGTGATCTGGTACGGCAACATGCCCGAGGAAACGTATTTCGTGTGGTACCGGCTGTGGGGTCCGTGGAAGCCCGTGGGCGTGACGGTATTCATTCTTGTGTTCGTGGTGCCGTTTCTCGGATTACTCGGTGCCAGGCCGAAGAAATATCCTCCGACCCTCATCGGCTTTGCGTTGGTCAGCCTCACCGGGCTCTGGCTCGAGCGCTACCTCGAGATCGTGCCGTCCGTGAGCGCCGGCGCCGGGCCGGCGATCGGGGTGCCTGAGATCGGCGTTACGCTACTGTTCGGCGGTCTGTTCCTCCTGGCGCTCGGCTGGTTTGCCGCGCGCTATCCGATGGTCTCGCCGCGGCTCGCCGCCGATACGCTCGAGCGCGAGGCGCACTGAGGCTCCTTCCGAGGCTTCACGGGTAGTACGGGAACATCTAGATTGCGGCTGTGTGGGGCCCACGTACCAACCCGGAGATGCTATGCGGTCACGGTTGTTGATCTTTACAGCAGCACTCTTGCTCGGGGCGTGCATTCCGCTCACCACCCCGGGAGCGACGGGCAACAACATCTTTGTCTATAACTATTTCTTCTCCCCGGTATACGACTCGACCACCGCGTTGAGAAACGACTCCGCGACTGTGACATTCCGCTGGACCGATTCGTCGGGAGGACACAGCATTGTCTGGGATACGCTGCCGGACGGAGTGACGGTCGGAAATCTCCCGGTCACATTCACCGGGAACTATCCGTTCCCCCTCGCGGTCGGACGGTACGTGTACCACTGCAGCCTGCACGGCGACCCGGCGAATCCGGGAACGAATTTTGGCATGGGCGGGATAATCGTCATCCGGCCGTTCGATACCCCGACGTCCTCGAAGGCCCTGCCGGGCCGGCAGGGGTCTCCCGTTGTCGCTCTCGTTACTCCACCAGTTCCAGGAGCTGAGCCAGGGAGTCGGAAGCGAGCGGCCCAGCGATCTCGATCCGCAACGAGTTGACGTAGCGCGCCAGATACTCGTGGCGCGGCTCCCGTGCCGCGCTTGGGGCTACCTGGGCACGAGCGGACGGGGCCCGCGTCGGGGCGACGTCCACGCGGTCCGCCGTCATCGCCCGGCGCTCGTACAGGCGCAGCACGATTCCCGGCGTCCATTCCTGCTCGATCACCACCACGCCATCGTCCGTCGGACTGCGAGTCATCCGGAGGACGGCGCGCCCGGGTAGCACAGCGGGGGCCCGCCCCAGCACCGCGCGAGCCGCGTCGGCGTCGAGCGCAGGCGATGCGGTCCCTTCGTCACGGAGCGCGGCAGGAACTGCCGCCATCGGAGCCGTAGCCACCTCAGCCTGTAATGACTTGGCCGCCGGGGCCCGGGCAACGGGGGGCCGGGTGGCCGGGCGCCCGTCCGCGCGACGCGGAGAGGCGGTGCGCGGCGGCGGAGCCTCGGACGGTATCGCCGACAGCGCCAGGTCGTGCGCCAGCCGCTCGGCCTGCGCATACCAGCCCATCGCAAACGCGATCGTCACCGTCGCCGCCCACGCAGCCGGGACGCGCCATCGCGGCGCGCGCGGACGCGCGATGCGCTCGAAGGGCACCGGCGCCCGTTTGGGCGGAGCGGCTCGCCCGAGCAATTCGCCG
>Ga0193727_1000112_pt1 | contig 25886 bp, 16 predicted proteins | sample H2c2metaG_FD_143051 | JGI IMG/M metagenome (GOLD analysis project Ga0193727, IMG submission 143051) | Soil microbial communities from a riparian zone of the East river system, Colorado, United States - H2c2 | ecosystem: Environmental > Terrestrial > Soil > Riparian zone | place: USA: East River...
CAAGAGCACGGCCGACATCGCCTTCACGGAGCCGCTTGAGTGCACGATCGCGAAGCTGGCGGACCCGCTCGCGCGTGACGCCGAGCAGCGAGCCAATCTCTTCGAGCGTGTGCTCGCGCCCACCCTCGAGACCAAAGTACAAACGAAGCACCTTGGCATCCCGCGGGGGAAGCGTCGACAGCGCCGTTTCGATCTCGTCGTTGAGGAAGCGGTTCATTGCCTCCTCCTCGGTGTCGGGCATCTCGTCGGCGACGAAGCGCTCGATCAGCGAGCGATCGCCTTCCGGATCCATCGGCGCATCGAGCCGCACGTCGCCCGTGTTGAGAGCGGCCAGCGACTGCACGACATCGACCGACAGACCGGTGAGCTGGGACAGCTCCTCGGGGGTCGGCTCGCGACGCATCTTCTGACGGAGAATCTCCGACGCCTTGATGATGCGCGAGAGATCAGCCGTGCGATTCAGCGGAACGCGCACGGTACGGCCCTGACGCGCCAGCGACGAGAGAATCGCCTGGCGAATCCACCATACTGCGTACGAGATGAACTTGACGCCCTGATCGGGATCGAACTTCCGCGCAGCCGTCAGCAGACCGACGTTGCCTTCACCGATCAGGTCGATGAGCGGCATGCCGCGGTTCTGATATTTCTTTGCTACGGAGATCACGAAGCGCAGGTTGCGCTGCACGAGCTCCTGGAGAGCGTCCGGGTCACCGGCACGAATCCGACGGGCGACATCGATCTCCTCGGTACCTTTGAGCAGCGGGAAAGTGCTGACCTCATATAGATACTGATCGAGAATGTCCCTCTCGGGCTCACTTGGAGCGATTCCGGCGACGGCCGCTTTGCGGCGACGCTTTACTTCAGCCATTGATACATACCTCTTGGATACTGCCGTGAAAGCCTTATGCGAATGCAGCCAGTGGAGGCCAGCAATGCAAGCGAATTAAGTGTTGTTTCTACAGCCCGGGAGAACGACAACAAAAGCGTTTTTTGGTAATCGAAAAACTGTGGCTGTCGAAGCGCTGCAAGATACCGGCCGTTGGCTTTTTGACCAGAGCAAATTTCTTGACATAGATACTACCCTTGGATATCCTTCGCGGTTCCTGTCGGGCGTATTAAACCGTCAGGAAATGCCGGGGGTGTAGCTCAGTTGGGAGAGCGCTTGAATGGCATTCAAGAGGTCAGGGGTTCGATTCCCCTCACCTCCATGGCTTCGCGGTGAGACGAGAACGGTTGTTTGTTCGCGGGAATAGCTCAGTTGGTAGAGCACAACCTTGCCAAGGTTGGGGTCGCGGGTTCGAGTCCCGTTTCCCGCTCTCCGGTGCGATGAAAAAGAGGGCGGTTAGCTCAGTTGGTTAGAGCGCCACGTTGACATCGTGGAGGTCACAAGTTCGAGTCTTGTACCGCTCATTTAGTAGTAGTACACCGCCCGAGGTCACTCGGAGCCAGCGGTTCGCAGTCCGGAGTAGTCTGAAGTTCCTAGTCCGCAGTCCGGAGTAGTCTGAAGTTCCTAGTCCGCAGTCGTAGTTGCGCCCGTAGCTCAATTGGATAGAGCATCTGACTACGGATCAGAAGGTTGGGAGTTCGAGTCTCTCCGGGCGCGTTGGCGTAAAAGCTTGATGACGTGAGGGTTAGACGAATGCCCCGGATGCTCGCATCCGGGGCATTTTCGCTTTAGCTTGGCGACGCCTATGACTACGCCCGCTCATTCAGAGCCGCACGATCTCCGGCGCGTCATCGGGTTCGCCGGCGGAACGGCGCTTATCGTCGGCATCACGATCGGTGGCGGGATCTTCCGGAAACCGCCCACGATCGCCGGGCTCGTCCCGAATCCCATTGTCATCATGGGGCTGTGGACGGCCTTCGGTCTGATCAGCATTTGCGGAGCGCTCGCGGTGGCGGAGCTGAGCTCGCTCCTGCCGCAGCCGGGCGGCGTGTACGTGTTCCTGCGCGAGGCATATGGCGATGCTGCCGCCTTCGTATTTGGCTGGTTGTACGTGCTTGTCACGACTCCCACCGCCGTTGCAGCGCTTTCCGTCGTCTTCTCGGAATTCCTGCTCAACCTGCTCGGAATGTCGTCAGACGTCCCGAGCGTACAGGTTATCGCGATCGCCGCCATCATCACCCTTACGTTGGCCAATGTGCGTGGCGCGCGAGTCGGGGCAGCCGTGAGCGAAGTGACCACCCTGGTGAAGGTGACCGCGCTCGTGGCGATTATCCTCGGCGCATTTCTGCTCGGGAATGGCAGTCTTTCGCACATTACCGAGGGCGGGGCCGTCGAGCGCGGCGGACTGGCTCGCGCGGTGGCATCTGTCTTTTGGACTTACGATGGTTGGATTGCCGTCAGCATGATCGCGGGCGAGGTCGTCGCACCCGAGCGATTGATGAAGCGGATCATCATCACAGGGATGCTGGTCATCGTCACGCTCTACATCGGCGCGAACCTGGCTTACCTGTACATGATGCCGGTCAGCGTCATGGCGCAGCAGAAGGAAGCCATCGCGCGGACGGTCATGACGGAGATCGCAGGACCCGCCGCCGGAGTCGTCATCCTGCTTGCGATCATGACGAGCGTTTTCGGCGCGCTCAACGGCAACCTCCTCGCCAAGCCGAGGGTCGCCTACGCAATGGCGCGCGACGGGCTCACCTTCTCGTTTCTCGGGAAAATCCATCCGCGCTGGTCCACGCCATATGCGGCGCTGCTGATCCAGGGAATGGTTGCGATTGTCATGGTCCTCATCCTCAAGGACTTTGATACGCTCACGACCTACTTCGTGGTCGTCGAGTGGGCCGCGCTGATTTTTGCCGTCGGCGCGGTGTTCGTGCTGCGACGGAAGATGTCAACCGCGCCCAGGCCGTTCCGCACGCCCGCCTATCCATGGGTGCCGCTCTTCTTCGTGATTGGCACCGTCATTGGTGTATCGGCCATCGTTTGGGGAGAGCTCCAGGTTGGCAACTTTTCGCCGATCTATGGGCTAGGCATTGCGCTGGCTGGATTCCCGGTTCATCACCTTTGGAAACGATTGAAGAGGACTCAATGAGAAAGGCCATCGTGACTGACAAAGCGCCGAAACCGCTTGGTCCGTATTCGCAAGCCGTCATCGAGGGAGATTTCATTTTCCTTGCCGGACAGGGATGCACCAATCCGCTGACCGGGAAGCTCGAGCTTGGGGACGTGCGATCGGAGACGACGCGTACGTTCGAGAACATCCGCTCGGTCCTCGAGGCGGCGGGCTCATCACTCGATGACGTCACTAAGTGCAACGTCTATCTTCGCGACATCGACGATTTCGCCGCGATGAACGAGGTTTACGAGACGTTCTTCTCGGCGCCGTTTCCGGCACGCACCACGATTCAGGCCGGCGCGCTTCCAAGCGGCATCGCCGTCGAGATCGAGTGCATCGCGAAGAAGGGTCGGAAGAAGGCACAGAAAAAAGCTCGCAGGAAAGCACTGACGAAGGCACAGAAGAAAGCGCGCAAGAAGGATCGTTAGTGGACGCGCTCGACCTCGACACACCCGCGCTCTACGTCGATCTCGACGTCCTCGAGCACAACATCGCTCACATGCAGGAGCAATGTCGTGACTGGGGCGTCGAGCTCCGGCCCCACGTGAAGACCCACAAGATTCCCGAGATTGCTCAGATGCAGCTCGATGCCGGCGCAATCGGGATCACGGTCGCCAAACTGGGAGAGGCGGAGGTGTTGCCGGGCGACGATGTGCTTGTCGCCTACCCGCTCGTGAAGGCGAAGCTGCCGCGGTTGAGAGAACTTGCGAAGACGCGACGCGTGAAGGTCGCGGTCGATTCCGTAGACATCGCGCGTGATCTCAATGGAATCGAAACGCTGGTGGAGATCGATGTCGGTGTGGGACGTACTGGCGCGCAGTCACCCGAGCAAGCGGTCGAGGTCGCGAAGGCGTGTTCGGATTTCCAGGGGATCTTCTATTGGCCGTCGTGGCTCGACGAGGCTGGCTTCAGGGCGGCGTCAGTAAAGATCGACGCCGTCCTCGATGCGCTCGCCGAGTCGGGCTTCGAGGCGAAGATTGTCTCTGGAGGTTCGACGCCGGGTGCGGCGAAAACGCCGCTGATACCGCGGACAACCGAGATCCGGCCTGGCACCTACGTCTTCTACGACGCGAACAGCATGGAGGCGAAAGCCTGCGTCGAGGCGGACTGCGCGCTCCGTGTGCTCACCACCGTCGTCAGCACGGCGGTGCCGGGACAATGCGTGATCGATGGCGGGTCAAAAACGTTCTCGAGCGATATGACTGTCGGTACCGGAACGTTCGGTCACTTCGTCGGGCGCTCATGGACCATGCGCAAACTGAATGAGGAGCATGGCTACGTGGAGATCCAAGGGCCGGCCCGCGTCGGAGAGAAAGTCTGGGTGGTGCCAAGCCACGTGTGCCCGACTGTCAACCTGCACGACGAAATCTGGTACGGTCGCCGCGGCCGAGTGGAAGGAAGCTGGAAGGTCGCTGCACGTGGGAAGGTGCGCTAGAACCGCCTGGACACGCACGCACCGATCGATCACGTTAGTTGCCTTACGGAGGTCCATGGATTCGTCCAGAGACTCTGAGCTCGACGAGCGGTTAGCAAAAATCGAGGCGGCGATCCTCGGCCTCCAGCGGTCGATGGACGCGGTCCTTGCCGAGCGAAGGTCCGCGTTCTCCGCGCGGGCGGCCGAGGCGCCCCGCGAACAGCGAGAACATGTTTCCGCTGGTGCCGCGTCCTCCGCGGGTTCGCCGTCGCCCGGTTCGCCTATTAGACCGCGCACGCCGCGGAACGCGTCGGCCGAACCTGGCGACCCACTCTCGTCCTGGTTCACATCGCGCAGCGCTGAATGGTGGCTGAGCCGCGTCGGGATCGGGTTCGTCGTTCTCGCCGTCCTGCTGCTGTACGGCTACGCGATCGATAAGGGCTGGATCACCCCACCCATCCGAGTTTTCGCCGGACTGCTTGTTGGCGCGCTGCTGTTCGGGGCCGCGAGTCTCGTTCCTCGGGAGACCGGACCAGCCGGCGAATCTGATCTTGGCTTCCGCGAACTTCTGTTCGGGGGCGGGCTCGCGATCTGGTACGTGACCGCGTACGGCGCGGCCGTTTGGTACCAGCTAATCCCGATTCCGGTTGCCCGACTTGCGTTGTTCGTGTTGGGAATCGTGTCCACCTGGATCGCGCTCGAGGAGCACCGCGCAATCTTTGCGATCGTCGCCGTGGCGAGTGGATTTGCGACTCCGTTCATCCTGCCCGCTCCCGTCGAGTCGATGACGGAGATGTCGCTATACGTCGGCGCGGTCGCAGCGATCGGACTGATGATCTATATGATGCGAGGCTGGCACTCGATCCTGTGGATCACTTTCATCGCATTCTGGATGATTGTCGCAACGCAGACATCTCTCAATGCGTTCGGCTCGGCGAGACTTGGGTCTGTTGCGTTGTCACTACTTGTGCTCGCCGGCGGTGCGGCATTTACCCGGGCGCCGCTGCTCCGCCGCCAGCTGCTCGCGCTCGGCTCGCCGCGCTACACGGCCACTCCGATTACGGGCGGCATCCGGGGTCTCATGGAGTCGATCGACTCTTTCTCGGCCGCGCTCGGCGGCGGCAAGAGCGCGAGCGACAGTCTCATAGTCTGGCTGTTGACGTTGTCGAGCCCAATACTGGCGGTCGGGTTTCTCGGGCAGCTTTGGCCGAGCGTGCCTGACGAGGTCTCGGGACTTGTGCTGGTCCTGCTGGGAGCGGGCGCGCTGGCACTATTCACCCGCGGATCGAGAGCGGACTCAGAGATCGCTCACGTCGAGCTCACCGCAGCCGTGTTCTGGACGTTGATCGGTGTCGGACGCATCGCACCGAATCCCGAGAGTCTCTCGGCCTACGCGGCGCTGGCGGCGCTCGTCATCGATCGCGTCCCGCGCCGGTTCGCCGGCCCCCGCGTTCTCGCAAAACTGTTCATTGGCCTGTCCTTGTTGTCCATCGCGGGTCACGAGCTGTCATTCGCAGATACCGGACTAACCCGTCTTCGGTGGCTGGCTGCGGGGACAATCGCCGTTGCGGCCACGGCGTTCATCGCTCGACGCCTGCTCGCCGAGCCCGCCGAGGAGAGTCATGGTAAGGTGCTCGCGGTAGCGGGTTATCTGACCGGGCTGATAATCCTGTGGCGGGTACTTGAGCCGATCTGGCCCCCATTGGTGACTGCCAGCTACGCCCTGGTCGGCGCGGGGCTGCTCATTCTGAGCAGGCGCGAAGGTGGCCATCCGCAGCTGAAATACCTGGGAGGCGCCACGATGCTCATTGTCGTGGGGCGACTGCTTCTCGTCGATCTCTCCAGCGTCGAAGCTATCTGGAGAGTGCTCCTGTTTCTCGCGTGCGGCGCGGTTTTTCTCTATACGGGATACCGGATGCAGGCGGGGCGCGCGAAAGCCGGCGAGAAGACGAAGCGCACCTGAGAACAGGGACCTTCGGGCATCCTTCCATCCCTTCGCCCCGGGAAGTCATATTGGTCGCGCCCAACACTTAGCCGGGTCAGCGCGAAAGACATCAGTCGATGATTCGTTGGCCGGCGATTCCAGATTGCCGGCACCTTCACCCATCCAGCCCTCCTTGGCGAACCATGATGAAGAAAGCCCTCGTTCTCTCCACACTCGTCCTCGCTGCCGCGTGCTCGACGGCACCGAAGACCGCCCCCACGCCCCAGCGCAACGGACAGGGCCCGTCCGGCGACAGCACCAGAGCGGGCGGTGATTCCGGGCGTGCGGGCGGCAACGCCCCCGCGCAGCCCAGCCCGTACAACCGCGTAATCACGCGCGACGCAAAAACGCGCCGCGGCATGTTCGCCGTCCACAGGGTGAACGACAAGCTTTACTTCGAGATACCGAAGAACGAGCTGAATAAGGACATGCTGCTCGTCGGGCGCTTCACGAGAGCTGCCGCCGCGAATCCTCGCCTGCCGGGGGGCCAGTTCGGCAACTACGGCGGCGATCAGTTCGTGGAGCGGACATTGAGGTGGGATCGAAGCGGAAACCGAATCATCCTCAGGTCTCCGTCGTTCGCCATCGTCGCCGACAGCACGACCCCGGTCTACCGAGCGGTTCAGGCGGCCAGCTATCCACCCGTCGTCGCGGTTCTCAACGTCGAGACATACGGGCCCGACAGCGCCGCCGTCGTCGACGTGACTCGACTCTATACCACGAGCATTCCGGAGTTCGCGGCCATCCGCGGCAACCTCGATGAGCGCCGTTCTTTCGTCGAGAATGCATTGGCCTTCCCTGACAATGTTGAAGTCGAGGCGACGCAGACCGGGACAGTCCCTGCCGCACCCGGCGGCGGAGGAGGTGGAGGCGGTGGCGCTCAAGGGCAGGGGCCCCAGCCCGCGCAGAGCGTGCTCGCGCACTGGAGCCTGGTTCGCCTTCCCGAAAAGCCGATGGTGCCGAGGCGGTGGGATGAGCGGGTTGGATTCTTCTCGATCGCGCAAGTCGATTTCGGGACCGCGGAACAACGGTCGGCCGATCGTTCATACATTGCTCGCTACCGCCTGGAGAAAAAAGATCCGACGGCCGCGTTATCAGAGCCGGTTAAGCCGATTGTCTACTACGTCGACCCCGCGACTCCGGAGCAATGGAAGCCGTGGGTGAGAAAGGCAATTCTGGATTGGCAGCCCGCGTTCGAGGCCGCTGGATTCAAAAACGCGATAATCGCGATGGATCCACCGGCGAACGATCCGGACTGGTCCGCTGAAGACGTCCGTCACACTGTGATTCGTTGGCTCCCTTCGACGGTCGAGAACGCGCAGGGACCTCACGTGAGCGACCCCAGAACGGGCGAGATCCTCAACGGATCCGTCCGCATGTTCCACAACGTTCTCAATCTCCAGCGCGCCTGGTATTTCACGCAGGCTTCCCCGCTCGACCCGCGCGCTCGCACCCTACCGTTTCCGGACTCGCTGATGGGAAGGCTGCTCGAGTTCGTCGTGGCTCACGAGATCGGGCACACGCTCGGCCTGCGCCACGATCAGATTGGAAGCTCCACGTATCCGGCGGACAGCGTCCGCAGCGCTAGCTGGGTACATCGGATGGGACACTCGCCTTCGATCATGGACTACTCGCGCTTCAACTACGTCGCGCAGCCCGAAGACAACATCGCGATCGCGGACATCGTTCCAGGCATTGGCCCTTACGACAAGTTTGCGATCTCGTGGGGATACGCGCCGGTTGCCGGAGCACGATCCTCTGACGATGAGCGCCCGACGCTCGACCAATGGGCGCGGGTGCAGGACACGATTCCGTGGTACCGTTTCTCCGAGAACAACGAAGGCGGCTACGGCACCCTCAACGAGGCTGTCGGCGACGCGGATCCTGTGAAGTCGACGGCGCTTGGCTTCAAGAATCTTCGCCGAGTAGTCACCTACATATCGTCAGCCGCAACCAGGGCCGGCGAGGACAATGACGACCTGAGGGAGTTATACGATCGGACGGTCGGACAATGGGGGACGGAAGCGAACCATGTCGCCACGCTCGTCGGCGGCGAGTCAGTACAGTACAAGTCGGGAAGCCAGTCGGGGTCCGTTTACACGCCGCTGTCGCGCTCGAGACAAGTGGAGGCGATGCGCTTCATCAACGACAACGTCTTCCAGACTCCCTCGTACCTGATTCAGCCAGCGATTGCCCGACGCATTGAGGCCGGAGGAATGATCACGCGGATAACGAACGCGCAGGGTCGCGTGCTCACGAGCCTGTTCAACGACGGCAGGCTGAACAGGCTGATCGAAAACGAGGCCCTCGCCAGTAACAAAGGCGATGCCTATTCACTGGCATCGATGCTGACCGATCTCAAGCGGGGCGTCTGGACCGAGCTCGCGCAGTCCGGTGTTTCGATCGATCCCTACCGCCGGACGCTGCAGAATCAGTTTCTTTCGCAGGTCAACGCAAAGCTGAATCCGCCCGCTGTGGTCGCGACGGCAGGTCCACAGTTCCCCGGATTCACTCCACCAGCGCCTTTACTGGAGGATGCGCGGAGCCAGTTGAGGGGAGAGCTCGTGTCGCTCCGCGGAGACATCCGGCGAGCGGTACCGAAAGCTTCAGATCGGGAAACACGTCTCCACCTCGAGGCCGCCGATCACGAGATCGGGGACATCCTGGATCCGAAGAAATGATATCCGCGGCACCGAGTTCGCCCGCTACGAGCGGATGATACGTCTGAGAGACAAGAAAAAAAGGAATGGACAAAAAAAACGGGGACGGCTTGAGGCCGTCCCCGCTTTTTTCATGCGATTGAAGCTTAGACGCAGGTGATCACGCCGTTGGTCATGTCGCAAGTCTTCGCAGACTGCGAGTGCGTTGCGGTACCGCTCCATGAAGGCGGCGGGCCAGCGACGTTCACGATGACGACGGTGACGTTCTGCGACGGGCTGAAGCCCTGAAGCGGAGCTGCCGACGTCGCGGTTCCACCAAAGTATGCGCCTGCGTTGTCAGCTGCGTACTGCTCTTCGTAGGTCGCCATGTTGCGCAGGTCAGACTTCATCGCTGCGACATACGCCTTGTCCTTCGTGTTCGCGAACTTAGGAATCGCAATCGCGGCAAGAATGCCGATGATGACGACTACGATCAAAAGCTCGATGAGTGTAAAGCCCTTTCTATTGCGCATAAACTTGATGATCCCCGAGAAGACGTTGGAGTTGAAGCGGCGTCGTGGAATTACGGCGCCGAAAGTGAGAACACGATTGGCAAGCTATAGACACCTGGCGCATTGCTGGGCTGGGTGAATCCCGCTGCCCACACGGTCTTGAAGAATGCCTGCGCCGCGGTGCCGTTGGTGGCAGCCGCTCCGGAAAGGAACAGCGCGTCGGCGTTGGCGATGCCAACGTAGGTTCCGCCTACAGCGTTCGACCAGGTCAGGTCGCTGATCGGCTTGGTGCCGCCAAGCGTTCCGACATAGGTCCAGCTCGCTGGGTTCGAGGTGCGAATGTTCAAGGTCCAGCTGCGATTCGCCTTGACGGTGAAGGTCGGACCTACATCGGCGAGTAGCGCGCCGGTTTCGATCTGGTCAGCTGTTGGTGAACTCAACGCCGTAGTGGTCGCGCTCATACCGAGCTTGACCAGCGCATTCACGGTCGCAGAGGCGGTGTTGATTGTAAGACATCCCCCAGCATTGCCACTGCACTGGGCATTTGCCTGGTTTGCGCCGATGGCTGATCCAAGCACCATCGCGGCCAGAAGAATACGGGTCGACTTCATCGAATTGCTCCAAGGTTTACTGTGTAACCGGCAGCCTGCGGTTGGAAATTTTCTGGCTGTCACTTCATACAGATAAGACGCGAAATCGGGCTCCTCGCAACGTGAAAATCGCATCTATTTTTAGGTCCGTAACGGTAGCTAAGTGTCTGCGGTTTAGGGACTTAAGGATGTCACAAATATGTGCTTATTGCCTGGTTTGTTGCGAATTGCGAGAGCCGTTGCACACTGCAAGACACTCGAATTCCCGGGCTGCCGCGGGGCGCCTGTGGGTGTTAACATGTGTGAGCTTCCTTCGGATCGAGGAGGCTTATTTCGTTTTTCGGGGCGTAGCGTAGCCCGGTAGCGCGCCTGCTTCGGGAGCAGGAGGTCGCTGGTTCAAATCCAGTCGCCCCGACTGTAGGAGAGCCCCGCCGTCCTTTGCGACGGCGGGGTTTTTTCACTTGGCGCCGGCAGAGTTTCTACTCTCCTTTGCGCACAGCCCCAGGTAACGTCTCAGCCCGGCGTCATTCGCGTTGCCGCGATGAGTTTGGCGGCGTCTCTAACGTGACACGACTGCTGCCATCTCCCCGACTGGGAACCACGAAATGAATGCTACATATCTTGGGCTTGTAACGCTCCCCGCAGCGATCATTTCCTTTATCCTGGAAGGGCGACGGAAGAACAATCCCGCCGCGAGCCCGCTTCCCTTTACGTGGGGATACTACGTCGGAATGAACGGCTTTCTAATGGGCGCGTATTGCGCATTCGCGGCCATCTTTGTGGCACTAGCGGGCGAAAAAGACGCGGGAGCATCTGCCGCTGGTCTCCTGATTCTGGCCGCTGCGTGGGGCCCTGCCGGCTTCTACGCAATGAAACGCAGGAAATGGGCGTGGGTGATCACAACTATCCTCTCGTGCAATCCTGTATGGTGGATCGCGAACACCGTCTACGGACGGAACCGGTGGCACGAGTTCGAGGGCGGCCAGGCTCAACCCATTTCCGCACCCGTCACAGTCTGAGTGGTTTGTCGTCCAGCCTTCGCCAAGGAACGCGCCAGCACCGCCGGCAAAAACGAGCGGTTGCCACTTGGCGTACGAACTTGTCCTAGAGACGGGCACAAGAGCATCTCAACCAACCCTGACTGGAATCACGCACTTTGCTCACTCCGATAACTCCGCTCAAGAAATCAGAGATGCTCGTGTCGGTGCTCATTCCCGTTTACAACGAAGTAGACACCGTCGCCGAGATCGTCGAGCGCGTGAGGGCAACGCCGTACGCGACTGAAATCATCTGCGTCGACGATGGCTCTACCGACGGAACGCGTGACGTTCTCGCCCGCCTCCTTCGCGACGGGAGAATCCATCAGGCGATCTATCAGAAGACCAACCGCGGAAAGGGCGCAGCTGTGCGAGCGGCAATCGCGGCCAGTCACGGAGACGTCGTCATCGTTCAGGACGCGGACCTCGAGTACAACCCATCGGATTGGCCGATTCTCTTCGAGCCCTTGGTTCAAGGAGCCGCGGATGCGGTATTCGGGTCCCGCTTTCTCGGCGGGACGCACCGTGTGCTCTACTACTGGCACTCGGTCGGAAACGGGTTCCTCACCACGCTCAGCAACATGTTCAGCAATCTGAACCTCACGGATATGGAGTGTTGCTACAAGGCGGTTCGAGGGGACTTGGCCCGGTCGCTGCCGCTGAAGTCCGAACGGTTCGGATTCGAGCCCGAGATCACCGCACGGCTTGCGCGCGCAAACGCCCGGATATTCGAGGTTCCCGTCGCCTACTCGGGAAGAACGTATCTGGAAGGGAAGAAGATCACGTGGCGCGACGGGATGGCAGCGCTATTTCACATCCTGCGCTACAACCTGTTCGCCTGATCTTCCAGCGCTCCGGCCTAACCATGGGGCCACAGCGCTTTGATGCCCACTTCGTACGGCTGGAGTCTTGGTGGGCCTTCCTTCTCAGGCCTGAAAAGCATCATCGGAACACGCCCTGGATACCGGGCAATGAGCCTGGAATTCGCTTCGGGGCCCATGTCACGAACAGTCATGGCGCCCTTGCCGTCGAGTCCCGGCAGGTCGCTTTGCCAGAGGAGCGGACCGACGTCGATGATTCCGAGGCTGTCGGAGGCGACCTCTCTCAGACAGTTGCGCGAAAAGGCCCGTCCATCTTCGTATCGGATCTCGTCGCCCTGAGCTATCCTGATCGCCTGTGTCTTGTTGGGCGTGCCGAATTCGAAGTTGAGAGGTGGCGGAGTTGCGGACCGTTCTCCCGGGTTTGTCGCATACCAGGTCGCGAAGTTGTGAACGTCGCAGGTTGCGTTGAGGGCCATCGCGGCTTCGAGCGAATCTCCGCGTAGGCCGTGGGCAGTCAACCGCATCGCAATCCTCGTCGGCCAACCGCCATGAACGAATATGAGGGAGGGACTCGCTGTCGCAGGAAGCGGCATCCTCGAGCTGGCCATCCATGAGCCTCCGTACCGAACAAGCCGCTCCGGACCGAGGTAAAGGATTCCCGCAAGCCATGCGAGTGACAGAGCGAGCGTGACGGCTGCGCGCGGCGCATAATTGCCGAGGGTTTTCTCTGTGGGAATCCGGCGCACGAGTCCAACAGCCGCGATGGCCGTCAACAGAGTCCAGGCCGGCGCCCACTCGTTCAGCATCCGTGGCCCCATGAAGATTCCGTGATGCCAGTAAAATGCGTTCGCAAGCACTGGCAGGAGTGCCCACAACGCGACGACTCGGCCGCCGCGCGTGAACTCCGGCGCCACGAGGAAAAACAGAGCAACTACTCCCGCGGCGGGAATCGGAGTCTCGAGCAGATACATGCTCAGCGTAGTGAGGTCAGACGAGGTATACCCGAGTGCCTGTAGTGCGCCGTAGGCATGACCGCTCGGATCCCGGTGAAAGCCCGGTCCTACCGATGGGCCCACGGCCGCGAAGTACCCGAAGTGGATGGGGTTTCCGAAGAAATGCCTGTTGTAGACAGCGATGGCGACTAGGAAGGGCGCAATGCCGATGACTGCCGCGAGCGTCTGGCGAAGGAATCGGGCGACGCCTTCGCCAAATCCTATAGGCGGCCGGATTAGCCAGATGAAAGCCACGATCAATGCTGCCACTACCGCCGTCAACGGCCGTATGGAAAAGACTGCACCCACCGCCGCCCCGCTGAGGATTGCCCACAAGAAGCTGTCGGTGTCGCGACTTCGAAGCGCCGCGTAGACGGCGATCGAAATGAATGCGGCCGCACCAATGTGGTTCATGAAGGCGCCCGACAGCCCGATGAGAAAGGGGCTAAGTGCGAGCATCAACGACCCGAGTCGCGCAATGGTCTTGTCGTCGGGAAGAAGTCGTTCCGCGGCAAGGGCCGTAAACAGTACGGTGACGCCGACCAGTATCGGTCCGACGAGCTGCGGCACTCCGAATCGCATACCTATCGCGAGGAGCACGACGTAGCCGGGCGGATACTGTGAAACCCAGCCGTTTGGCGTCGCGATGGAGTTCGGCAAATGCCAGAACTCCGAGAACTGGTCGACTGGACCACTAAGATGACCCGCGGCAACGAACCGCGCGTGGGTCAATTGCACCATCGCGTCAATCAGGTTGGGCTTTCCTTCGAGCACCGACAGGCTGAATGCGAGAGTCAGCAGGGCCGAAAGGATCGCCAGTGCTGCCGCGAACCAAAGAAGAGGAATGGCCGCCAACCAGCGCCCGGCCCTCGCAAGGAATCGCTCGACGCCGGAAGTATCAATCACTCTGGTCGCGATCACGCTCACCGTCAGCGTGATCAAGGTGCCCAGCAGAAAGAGCGTGCGGGCCAGATCGGCTGCGTCAATCGCGTCACCCGCAATTCGATCCGAGTCCGCCGCTGCGACCATTCGATAAAACGGCACGATGATCAGCAACAGCAGCAGACCACCGACAACGCGCAGTAGATAGACAGTGAATCGATCGCCGCGACTACGACCAGCTTTCAGGTTGGCAGTCATGACCTCTTAGTCCTTCGTTGTGCAGTGGACGCAGGTTTGCGCGCGATCGCAATCAGACTCTGACCAAGGGGCGGGTGAATCCGCGATTCGATGCGGCGCAGCCATGGAATTACCCAGCGATCGTAGAGCTGCACCTGCGGCCGTCCCAATGTTGTCCGGCGGAAAATGCGCCCGGCGGCGAACCAGGCCGCGACCCCCACGATGTTGAGGAAGTGGAGCGTCTCGATCTCGAAACCCGCGGTCAACAAGGATTCTCTGAGCCCGGATTTCGTGTAACGCCGGTAGTGATCGAACGCCTTGTCGAGCGAGCCATAGAGCGCAGGCAAGGCCGGTACGAGAAGGAGCAGAGACCCACCGGGAGCCAGCGTCCGGTGCGCGGCTCGCAGAAAGTCGATATCGTGCTCGACGTGCTCCAGCACGTTGACGGCGATGACCGTATCAGCGACTACAGTGCCGCCGATCTCTTCGAGATATCCGTGGTGGACGCCGACGCGCGGATCGTTGCTGAATCGCCGGCGCAGCTCGGGGATATTGTTCTCCGCGGGCTCGATCAGCAGCATCTCTCGTGGAGAAGCTCTCTGGAGAACCAGGGCCGAGACAGTTCCGATGCCGGCACCAGCTTCCACGATTCGCTCGCCGAAGGCCCGGTCAAAGGAATCGATGATCCATCGGTAATAGTTGGTTGCTTCGGCGACCGCATCCAACTCAGTGCCGGAATACGAAAACTGGGGAATGGTGTGCGTCGTTAGGAGTGACTGGCCGAATTTAGCACCGCGGGCTCCATCAGGAACCTTGCACCTTGCAATCAGGGTTGCAAAATGCGACCGATTTGGCGCCGGCAAAGGGCTCGGCAGGGATCGTGTAACTGCCTGCAGGATAGAGTCTTATCCCCTGCTTTTGAATCGTGGATAGGGTGTTGCGAGAGTACTGGCGTTGCCTTGAATTAATGAGCCGCGTCTTTGTGGCATAGCTGAAGGCCCTAGAAAGCCGGCGGCGATATACTAACGCTTCAGGAGAGACAAATGAGCAACAAAAAAGGCTTTACCCTCATTGAGCTTCTGATCGTGGTTGTCATCATCGGCATTCTTGCCGCAATCGCGATTCCGAAGTTTGCCAACACGAAGGACAAGGCGTATGTCGCAGCGATGAAGTCTGACCTGCGCAACATGGCGACCTACGAAGAGCAGTACGCAGCCGACAACGCAGGCGCCTACTTCGGTGGAACCGCGACGTCGCTTGCTCCGCTTCAGGGCTTCAGCCCGTCGCAGAACGTGACCGTCGTTATCACGAACGTCGCCGGCCCGCCGCCTTCATGGAGCGGTACCGCAACGCACTCGCAGTCTGCGAAGGTTTGCGACATGACCAACGGTGTGATCACCTGCGTGTAACGCAAATCACATAGTAAAGAAAAGGGAGCGTCGAAAGACGCTCCCTTTTCATTTCCCGGACTACTGGCTGCCGGTGGGATCAGGCGTTGGCTCCTGACTGCATTCAGCTACCCAGCCTGACAGGGTTGGCCAGTGCCATCGGACACGATGTTGGGCGGATCATCGGGATTTCTCGACCCGTTGAAGCCCTGGCCCGCCGGTGGAATGTTGGTGTTGGTGAGGCGCTCGTTCGGATCGTAGTACATCCGCGCCGGCATCTTCTGACCCGCCTGAGTGGGCGCAAAATTCGGCGTGCAGACGCGCTTGAAATCGTTCCAAGCCTCGTGACCGAGCTGGAAGTTGGCGATGTACTTCTCGATCAGGATTTCGTTCAGCAGCGCCTGGCCGGCGACGACTTCCGCCGCCAGACCGTGATTCGCGCGCTCTTCATTGAGCTTGGCGAGTGCGGTGACCTGATCGCCCGTCCTATACGCAGCCTCCGCCCAGATGAGAGTGTTCTCGTCATACGTCACGAATGGCTGCTGGAAGTCTGGCGCCAGACGCGCTCCGCTGAGCCTGGTCCCGGCGGCGTTGAAGTACTCCGTACGTCGTGGATCGTTTCTGCCCGCCAGCAGCGCAACGAACTGCGGATCTGCAATGAGATATCCCGCGCGCCCTGCCGGCACCTCGAACTGAAAGTAGAAATTCTGCTCCGCGGCGTTCGACGTGAACGCTCCGACAAAGTTGCCGCCATCCGAGTCGATTCCGAGCTGCGCTTCGGCTAACGCCTGGGCGTACGCACCCGGACGCTGTTCCGCCGTGTGCATGTAGAATCGCGCCTTGAGCGTGTGCGCGAGCGCAGTCCACAGATTCGTGTCTCCGAAGTAGACGAGGTCCGCGGCGGTCGGAGGAGAGTTCGTGGCATCCGTCGTCGCCATGTTGGCGACCGCGGCGCTCAGAACCTTCTGCACAGAGTCGTAGACCACGAGCTGGTCGTCCAGCGTTGGGTTGGGAGTACCCGACAACGCCTGTGAGTAAACGAGGTTGCCGAACAGATCCGCACCCGTCCCCATCGTTATCGCCTCCTGCACCTGCAATATCCCAAGCAGAGCGAAGTTTTCCTCGCCCTTCGCGATCTGCTGGGCGTGCACTATGTCGACGAGGCCGCCGGCCGCGTAAAGCCCGGCGTTGAATCCGCTCTGAATGCCTTCATCGTACACGTAGTTGTAGATGCTCTGATACTGGTTCTGTCCGCCGGCGAACTGACGTGCCCACATTCCCGTGACGCGCGCCGGATCGCTCCCGAGGAGTGCCCAAATGGCGCCCTCCGCCCCGGCGAAAAGCTGGTTGGCGGTAGCCGCGCTCGGACGGTTTGGGTCCGTGCTGAGATCGCCACCCGTCAGAAAGTCACTCTTGCAGCTGGTCGCCATCAACACGGCGGCAAGCGTGACGAGATATCGAAGTTTTATCACTGCAATTCTCCTTGGCATTACCGATTGAGGCTGAACGAGATCACGAACGACCTCGTCTGCGGGTTGGCGAACCAGTCGAGTCCCTGCGTCAGATATTCCGAGCCCGCGTTGTTCACTTCGGGATCGACTCCGCGATAATTCGTCCAGGTCTTGAGGTTGCGACCGGAGAGCCGCAGATCCAGAGAGCTGAAGCCCGTCAGACGCTTGAGGACCGGCTGGTCGAGATTCAACGTGAGCGAGAGCTCGCGAAGCTTCACAAAGCCGCCGTCCTCCATGAATTGCTCCGAGGGACCGGAGAAGCCGCCACCGGTACCGACGATGCTCATCCAGCGCTCCCAGTCCTCGGGTGTTTGCAGCCCGACCACTCCTTTGCCCGGGCCTGCTACGTCCGGATACTTCTTGGTGTCGTAGTTCACGCCGTACTGGCCCTGGGTGCTGCGGCGATCAGTATCGACGTGTGTTCCGAACACGTACAGCGCGCCACGGGTGCCGTTGTACACGTCACCGCCCTTCCGGACGTCGAGCAGTCCCGACAGCGTCACTCTGTTCATGATCTTGAGTGAGCTCGTGTAGGACATCGTGTAACGAGGATGTGGATCACCAAGCACGCGAACCTGCGGATCCGTAATCGGCAGCCCGTCGGGCGCCAGGAAGAGCGCGCCGTTCTTGAATCCGCCGGGCGTCGCGGCGCACAGCGCATCGATGTCCTGCGCGACGAGTCCTCCCGCGATCCCTGGAACCGGGATCTGGATGGCGCGTCCGCAGTGGACGAACGCCGTCCCGATGATCACGCCAGGAGCGTAGCCGAGTACATCCGCGCCTTCGGCCGAGCTCGCACCGAATCCTTCCTGCAGATCGAAGATTTCCGCGCCACCCAGATCGGTGACGTTGCCTCTGTTGCGGCCGTACTGGACGCCGACTTCCCAGGCCAGATTCTGGCTGGTGAACGGCCGCGCGTTGAGAGCGACCTCGAGCCCCTTGTTCGTGAGCGCACCGGTGTTCCTGAACGCGCTCAGGAATCCGGTCGAACCGGCGTTGACCGTGATGGGGAGAATGACGTCGTTCGATCGCTTGTTGTAGCCGACGATGGACAGATCGATCTTCTGATTCAGAAAGCCGAAATCACCACCGAACTCGAACTCGCGCTGCAACTCCGGACGAAGCGCCGGATTGCCGACGCGGGTGCTGCTCGTGATGCCGGGCACGCCACCCACCGAGCTCTTGAGAGCGTCGCCGTAACCCGAGCCGAATTGAACGATGGTACTGAGTGCGTTGAGTGCCGCGTACACATCGGGCTCGCGCCCCGTCTCGCCGTAGGCAGCACGTAGCTTGGCAAAGCTCAGTAGACCGGTCTGGTCTCCGCCGTGGAGCAGACTGGACAGCGTCCAGGCCGCCGATGCCTTGTAGAAATTGTGCCGGCGCTGCGAGGCACCGAAGGTCGAGAATCCATCATTGCGCACACCCGCGCTCAGGTAGAGCTGGTTGTAGAGATTCAGCTCGCCCTGCCCGAAGTAACTCTCGATATGGCGCAGCGACTTGAACTCGAGTCCCGTCTGCGAGACCGTGTTCTCGATCGCCAGCGGCACGGGCGCGATGAGCCCTTCGCCCTGCCCCGAGAGCGAGCGGTAGCGGCGTGAGTTGAGGTTCTGACCGATGGTGAACGTGCCGTTCAGATTCTGGCCGCGAGAGCCCGTCGCCGATGCGATCAGATTGTGATCGATCACGAGGTTTGTCTGCTCGGCGCGAATGACGCTGCCGGCGGCATCGTTGGCCGACGTCAGTGGGAGCGCCTGCAGACGCGAGTCGCTGTAGTAATCTCCACCCAGCGTCTCCTTCACGGTCAGCCATGGGAGTGGCCGCCAGTCGACGTTGAAGTTCGAGATGGTACGGCCCAGCTCGCTCCGGTTGCCGGGGCTGTTGACGACGAAGAACGGGTTGTCGTAGTAGGCGCAGCATCCGAATGCTTCCACGCTTGTCGGATTCGGAAACCTGTACGGACGCTGGAGCCCGCGCTCCGTCAGGAAGTTCAGATTGTTGAATGCGGGCGGAGTGCGCAGCGCACCGAGGAGCAGACCAGAGACGTCGTTACCGTGCTGCACGAAGTTTCCGCGCGCGTCCACGTAGTTGAAGTTGCCGCTGAGCGTGATGTTGCTCCCGACTTCCTGCGTGCCCTTCAGCCGGAAGCTGGCCCGGTTGTACTTGTTGTTCGGGCCTTCCACCACACCGATCTGATTGGTGAGACCCACCGAGGAGTAGAAGCTCGTGCGCTCGTTCCCGCCCGAGACCTGCAGGTTATTGTCCGCGGTCGTACCAGTACGAAACAGCTCGTGCATGTGGTCGTACGTCGGCGTTCCCGCCGGCAGCCTGGCGCCCCATGAGGTTCTTCCTCCCCTCGGCGCGCAGTCGGGTGTGTCTCCGCAGGTCGCGACAGCGTCGGGGACTCCGCCCGCCACCGTGCCCTGCGCGTAGTCGTGCTGGAGGAAGTCGACCAGCCGGGCATTGTCGAAGTTTACGGTCGACGAGAGGCTGACTCGCGTCGGACCGACGTGTCCGCGCTTGGTGGTGATGAGGACCACCCCGTTCGCCGCGCGCGCTCCATAAATCGCTGACGCCGCCGAGCCCTTGAGAATCTCGATGGCCTCGATGTCGGATGGATTGATATCCGCCGCGCGATTGGGTGTCGCCGTACCGCCCTGTCGATCTCCAAGCGAGCCCCCGTTCACAGCAAGGAACGCGGTAGAGACGGTTTGGTTGTCGATCGGCTGCCCGTCGACGACGAACAGGGGCTGGTTCGTGCCGGTGAGTGAGGCGGCGCCGCGAATCAGCACGGACGCACCCGCCCCCGGCTCACCCGACTGGGTGCGAACCACGACGTTCGGAGCTTTTCCCGCCAGCGCCGAAATGAGGTTTTGCGGCTCCGCGGCGCGCCGGATCAGGGCGCTGTCCACGGAGTTGATCGTGACGCCGAGCTTCTCGCGCGTCGTCGACATTCCCGCTCCTGTCACCACCACCTCGCCGAGGCGGAATGGATTGATCGGGAGACTGAAACTCTGGTTGACTGTGGCGCCCGGAGTCAGTGTGATGGACACCGAGCGGGCGGTGTAGCCAATGACGCGCGCCGTGATCGTCGAGCTTCCACCCGTTGCCCGGGCAGCGGGAACGACGAACGTGTAACTCCCATCGTCATTGGTTTGGGCGCCGATATTCGTTCCGGCGATGAACACGGTCGCGCCCCCGAGGGGCACGCCCGCATCGCTCGTCACCCGGCCCGTCACAGTCGTTCCGCTCTGGGCGAACGCTGCCGAGGCCGTCAACGCAGATGCGGTGATGGCTGACAAGAGTAGTTTTCTCATACAGCTCGACTCTCCCTGGATGGTGTGTGATCGCAATGTGAGAGTGGGCACCGGGGCGTGAAAGAGATTTGCCGGTGCCTAAGCTGTGAATGATTTGTAGCGAATTTGTATACATATTGTCGGCGCGCGGGCGGGGATCAGCGGCGCGACATGTCGGCGCGCGGCGCGGTTGTCAGTTAGCACGCCCAGGGAGCACTCGTGCCCGCCCCACGGCAGTTTTTACAATTCGCATACATCGCGCGCAGCGCGGAATCCTGACGCGCGGCATATAGTATCCCGCTGGTACACCCGTCCAATACGATGTCTATCACGAGTCACATGCGAGCGTACGGAGCCCGGCCCCTGCTGCTTGGCGCCGCGCTTCTCGGGGTTGTCGTGGTGTCCGCTCTCGCCGTGCGGGAATCCATGCGCAACACGCGGGAGCGCAGGGCCGCCGCGGAGCGCACCGTCAGAGACTACGCGATGTTCGCGAGTTATCTGTATTCGACGCGCTCCTATCTGTCGGCGCGGGAGCGGACGCTGTTCCAGGCGTACAACGCGATTCACCCGAGCGAGCCCTGGATCCGGAGTGCGCTCCCGCCGGTGACGGCGTTGCCGGTGATACCTGACACCACGGAGCGATGCGGGCCGAGTGAGAAGTGGCCGATCTACAAATTTCGCCTCGAGCTGCCCTCGCACGCGCTAACGTACGCCGGCGGGCGTCCCGCGCCGCAGATCGAGACGATCATCCGCGACTCCCTTCCCAAACTCGCCGATCGGAGATGGATCAGGGGTGCGCGGTTCGGCTACTTGTTCGTTGAGGGGACGGAAGGGAGGGAAACCGTCGCGTACGCCCCTGCGTACGATTCTGCTGAGAAGCTCATCGCCGTGTACGGCTACCGCTCGTGCTACGGAGTACGAGACACCTCTGACTATGCCGCGATGTACAAAGTCGTCCGGGTGCTCCCGCCCATGGTTCCGGGTTACGTCGAGGAGGAAGCCCGACATGCTCTGGACAGCGGACCCAAGCGTTCCGGACCGACGCCGGGCCACTGGCCGATGGGAATGCCCGCCGAGTCGCTGCTCACCCTCACGGTGACCGACGCGGAGGACAAGACGATCTACAAGGCGCCCAAGAATGGGCCCAGCTCTGACTTCTACGGCGTGGCATCGCTCCAGTTCGTGGGCGGCACCAACTACTATGTCTCGCTGCGGCCGGACATTGCCCGTCTTCTCGTTGTGGGAGGCATTCCCCAGTCACGCGTCCCCGCGTCACTTCTTTTCCTGGCGGGAAGCATTGTTCTCGCGATCGCCGGCTTCGCGTCTCTCGCCAGCGAGGTTCGCCTCGTCAACTCGCGCCGTCGGTTTCTGGCCAACGTTTCTCACGAGCTCCGGACGCCGCTCCAGCAAATCCTGATGTTCGTGCAGCTGATACGCCTCGGGCGCACACGCACGGAGGAAGAGCGCGAGCGATCGCTCGAGATCATTGAAAGGGAGACGCATCGCCTGATCGCGCTGTCCAACTCTGTACTGGCGGCAGCCAAGCCGGAGATGCAGCTCACGTCCGGTCCGGTCGATGTCGCGAATGTCGTGAAGACGGCGGCGGATTTTTTCACGCCACTGGCGGAGGCGCGCAAGATGCGGCTCGAGCTCGACGTGACGGAACCATCGATCGCGCGCGGAGATCCAGGCGCGGTTCGGCAGATTCTCATCAACGTCCTCGACAACGCGGCCAAGTATGGACCGATAGGGCAGACTATCACCATTGGGGTGCGTGGCGAGGGAAAAACCGTTCGGCTCTGGGTCGATGACTGTGGCCCTGGAATCCCCGCATCGAGGCGGGAAGACGTCTGGAAGCCATTCTTCCGGGTGGGCGGCACTCTGGACGACAGTACGGGTGGTGCGGGCCTGGGGCTAGCGATCGTCCGCGATCTGGCAAGCGCAATGGACGCCGCGGCGGATCTTTCGGAAATCCCCGGCGGGGGAACCCGTTTCACGCTCACGCTTCACGGGAGCCAGAACGGCGGGGCGCCATGACACACTCCTGGCAGTCACCCGGAGCGAGCGATGTCGCGATCGACCGCTCGATTCTGATTCTCGAGGATAACGAGACGCTTGCACTCGGCCTTCGAACCAGTCTCGAGGTCGAAGGTTACAAGGTCGAGTGCGTCACCGACGGCAACGACGGTCTCACCTGGCTCAGCCAGCACAATCCCGATCTGATCGTTCTCGACCTGATGCTTCCGGGCCTGAACGGCTTCGAGGTATTGAGGCGTTATCGCGCGGGCGGCGGCACCGCGGCGGTGCTGATTCTCTCCGCGCGCGATCAGGAGGTGGACAAGGTCCAGGGGTTCCGAATCGGCGCCGACGATTACGTCGTCAAGCCCATTGGCGTGCTGGAGTTCCTGGCCCGTGTGGAAGCGATCATACGACGCCTGGCGCCAGCGGGCAGGGGAACAACGGGCGACGCGGGAGCACGAATCGCCCTGCACCGCTTCTCCGACGTCGTGGTGGATTTGAGAACGAGAACGGTCTTGCGCGGGGGCAAGCCGGTCGATCTCAGCCCGATGGAGTTCGACTTCCTGTCGTTTCTCATCGACTCCGGTGGTGACATCGTGTCGCGCGAAACGCTGATGCGGCAGGTGTGGCGCTACAGTCTTGGCGTCACGTCACGCACAGTAGATCAGCACGTAGCGCGGCTGCGGAACAAGCTGGAGCCCGATCCAGCCCAGCCTCGCCACCTCATTACGGTGCGAAAAGCCGGATACCGGTTCCAGCGATGACGAATGCGCGGCCGTGCTAACCGATGAACGCTCGGGTTGATTGGGTGACTCATAGACATCGGCTTCGGTTAGCACAGCTCAAACGCACGCGTTGGTTTCACAGGCGCGGAAAGTATGGTGGCACGACGGTCAGGTTTACCGCGGTGCGCCACGCAAGCCAGAGATCGCGCAGAAACGTCTTCTCCATTTTTCGAAGCGCGGATAGGTGGCGGCGCTTCGGAGTCCATCCCGGTCGCGAGACCGCCAGACTCGCGCGTGCCGTATCGTAATACGACCGGTACTCGCTCCTGCACCTCAGCATCGACAAGCCAATCAGATAGCACGATATGCGCGCCTGTGCGTCATAGCTGGCGCGCCCGCCAAGAATGCTGCGACGCGGAGCCACTCGCGTTGGATTCTTGTCGGCAACTTTGTCGAGCTCGCCCGGGCACTCTTTTCTTCCAGCAAGGGTCCGATGCGTTGCGGGAACCTGATAGCCAAGCGGATACGCGACTTCGAGCCTGCATCGCGAGCACCGATATGAGGCTCCTGGAATCGTACCCAGCCCGCAGTACGCCCAGAAAGCGGATGGCGTCTCCGCACGAGTGACGTCGAGCCTCGACAGCAGCCGTGCCGCGAGGAGATGCCCGATGCCCCGGATACTCGACAGCCAAGGCCATGCCGGATGCTGCTCGATCGTTTCGCTCAGCGCGTCCGCGGCAGCTGCCTCGTCGTCAACCGCGCGTGAATAGGCACGCTCAAGAATTCTGGGCGCGCCTGCTGTCTGCCCTTCCCCGATCGCCTTGATGACTGGATCGGCGTCGTCGATGCTTCCGACCAGATGGGAGGGCGACCTCCCCTGTAGAATGGCACGCAAACGCTCGCCGTGAGCAATGCGCGATCGCTGCGCCTCCTCGTACAGCTGATACAGGAGTCTAAGATCCGAGGAATCGTAGGTCTCGCGGCGTGATGCGCGAATTTCGTTGAGCGAGATTGCCATGCTGACGGCCAATTGGGGTTCGGACAGGAGACGTCAGAACGCTACAATCGTGCGCCGCCGCACAATGTCTACGTCAGGTAAGGGAATTGTGAGCTGTCGTTTACGCGAATCTCGCAGGTGCCCCTATTCGCAGCTGCGCACGATGCGACGTGCCGCTGGCGAGCGGGGAAAGAGCGACAGGGCCTGATGAGCGTAGCCCAGGGCCTCGCGGCAATGGCCGCGACGTGAGTAGAGCTCAGCCACCCGGAGATTGATTCGGTAGCTCCCAGAATCCCACAACGCGCCCGTGACCCATCCTGCAGTGTACGCCCCGCGACCGACCGATGTCATCGCCATGAGCTGCGTTACGCTCCGGGCGGTCGAGAGCAGTGAAAAGAGCACGAGCGCCGTCGCCGCGAGCCCTGATACGCCGGACGATACGTTCGCCCCCTCGGTCTTTCGGCGAATTCCTCGCGTCGCGCCGAGGATGCTCCACACAATGAAGGAGGGCGCGGCGAGAACGAGCACGGCGTCGAACGCGCTTACAACCATCGTCGTCACTATGGTCCCGGCCAGCACACACTGCGCAAGAACGGCATCCGGATTCTCCAGCTCGCTCCACCGCCTTAGTGCGCTGAAGAACAGAATGATGAACGCTCCCATCAGTGCCATCGTGGGAATGAACCCGCGCTCGGACACGAAGGCTACCCAGTCGCTGCTCGGCCACGGGTTCGCGGTCATTCCATCATCCGCGATCGATCTGTCATTCGAGGGAGCGAATCGAACGTACTCGACAGGCCAATTGCCCGGGCCAACGCCGAATACCGGATTGGACATTGCCATCCGCAACGAATTCTGGTACTGCGCCAGCCGTCCGCGCCCGCTTCCGCTTTTGTAGTCCACCACGCCGCGCGCGGAATCGAGATAGGGCGATTCGCTGTTCCAGTTGAGTGTATTTGGCAATGCGACCGCGATCATCCCGCCAACGGCCGTGGCAAGGGTTAAACGCGCCAATCGACCCCCGATCCTGGCGTCGCGCCAGTACTTCATAGATGCGACCAGCGGCACGATCAGGACGACCGCACAGGCCGCCACAGCGAGCCATGCTGCCCTCGAGCGTGACAAGACCAGCGCCAGGCCCAGGACTCCACCACCGAGGGAGCCGAGCAGGGCTCCGAGTGGCCGACGGGCAGTAAGGGTGCACCAGACGAGGGACGGCAATCCGATCACGGCCATATGCGCCACGAAATTCCGATTGCCAAAAGTGCCGCCGGGTGCCCGGTTGGCGCTGAAGTATTCCGTATCGAGCCCGTAGGCCTGTGCCAGCGAAAGCGCAGCGGCGCACACCGCCGCAATTGCCGCGGCAACCAGAATGGGTCGGTACGAGCCTCGCTCGGCTACGGACCGTGCTCCCCAGAAGATGATTGCGCCGGAGATACTGATGCCGACGGAGCGCTGCGCGACCCAGTGGTTCGTGGCGAAGATCGCCGAGCCGACGCTCCAGAGCAGGAAGAAGGCGATCAACCCGTCGACGCGATCAAACGAGAGCGACCGCCGGCGTACCAACAGCATCAGCGCGACAATGAGAGCCGCTGCGTGCAGCACGAGCTCTTTCGGCACGAAATACCGATCGAGCTCGAACAGCTTGTAAGGAAGGGCGGCGACCACTACCAGAATCAGCCCCGCCTGGATTGCCAGCCTGATAATGCGATCCGTCATCCGGGAAATATGCTTCCCACATCGGGCTGCTGAAAAAAAGCCCCGCTCGATAAGAGCGGGG
>Ga0193727_1000113_pt1 | contig 25808 bp, 38 predicted proteins | sample H2c2metaG_FD_143051 | JGI IMG/M metagenome (GOLD analysis project Ga0193727, IMG submission 143051) | Soil microbial communities from a riparian zone of the East river system, Colorado, United States - H2c2 | ecosystem: Environmental > Terrestrial > Soil > Riparian zone | place: USA: East River...
CCGATGACTGGAACACAAACCCGCGTCGCTTCGCGAGCGACACGATCTTCTCCATCACGTTGTCAGTGGGTGGCATATGGGCCGGAAGATAACCCAAAAGCCTCAAGAGTCGCGCGCTCGGCGAGACCGGCGATCCCTGCCGCGTCGAGCGTCTTGCCATCACCTCCGAGCGCGTGTACGCCGATGAGATCGGTCACCGACCCCGCAACCACCGCGACCTTCTTGTTCGCAGTTTGAGCGCGCCGGAGCACTTCTCCCGACGCCTTACCCACCAGCGAGGTGCGATCGAACGAACCCTCACCCGTGATCACCAACTCGGCGGACGCCAGCGCGGCGTCGAATCCCACACGCTCCAGAACCCACTCGGCGCCGCGGATCAGCGTCGCGCGACTGAAGAACGCGAGCCCGGCGCCGAGACCGCCGGCAGAGCCACCCCCGGGCAGCGTCGCTAGCTCCGGGCGACCGTGACTCGCCCATTGTCCGGCGAGCGCCTCGAGCCCCGCCGCGAGCCGTTCAACGGCCTCGGGTGAAGCCCCTTTCTGTGGTCCGAAGACGCGCGCCGCTCCGTTGGCACCGATCATCGGCGTGGTGACGTCCGCGAGTGCGATGACCTGGGCCTCGAGTCCCCATCCACCCTCCAAGTCCCCGATGTCGACCAGCGCACCTCCGCCCTCGGGCAAGGGAGCACCGCTACGATCCCGCAGCGTCCACCCGAGGCCGCGGGCCGCACCACTACCCCCATCGACGGTCGCCGAGCCCCCAAGTCCCACAACGACCGTCCGAGCCCCCCGGTCCACGGCCTCCCACAGGAGCTGCCCGACACCGCGCGTCGTCGCGCGCAGCGGGTCCAGCTGGTCGGGCCTGAGCAACGCCATGCCGCACGCCGTGGCGGATTCGAAGATCGCAGTGTCACTGTCGAGCCACCCAAGCACCCCTTGGACCTGGAGCCCAAGAGGCCCGGTTACAGCGACCGTTTCCCGCAGGGATCCTTTCGGCAGGACAGCATCAAGCAGCCCGTCCCCGCCGTCCGAGATTGGACATTGCAGGACGGTGGCATCTGGCAGAGCACGACGGACTCCAGTCGAGAGAGCGTCGGCTACCTGCCTCGGCCCAAGCGACCCCTTGAATGCGGATGGTGCGACGAGAACTACGTGAGGCATATAGCATAATGCACGAAACAGTGCATTCCGCGGTAGTACATTATCATAGAGCGTGCGTTACTGCCCCGTAGTGACTCACGTTGCAATCGGGCACCGATTTTGCTTAAGGTGATCGCGGAAGCACTCTGAACAGGGCAAACCGTCGGTGACGGCGGGGCGCAAAGCATAGGGGTCTCGTGCTGAGTCGAGACGGCCCGGCTGCCAGAGTCCGCGGCAGCCCCATGCACTGACACGAGCGCTTGGGGCGTTGTTGTATCCGGCCCCACCGTAGCACGGACGTCGTCTCGCACACATCGGGGTCTAGGGCGCACGATGCTGGGCAGGCGATCACCCCCCGGGGGCAACTCTGGGGGGTCGTGCTTTTATATGGGCACAGATCAGGTCCCCGTGCGCCCGCCCGTTCTCGATGAAGACCTTGTTCGCGTCGAACCCGCACGAAATCACACCGGCAATGTAGACACCCGGAATATTCGTCTCCATCGTTTGCGGATCGTGCCTCGGCACGCCAGTCTGCGCGTCGATGGCCACATCGAGCATCCTGAGCAGTCGCTGGTCGGCGCGATACCCGGTCAGGGCCAGGACGAAGTCGGCGGGCAGGGTCTCGGTCGCTCCAGTGACCTCGGAAGTGACGACAACGTTGGCGGGCTCGATCCTCAGGACGCGGCTGCGCCAGCGACCCGCGATGCTGCCGTCTTTCAGGCGGTTTGTGATGTCGGGGAGGACCCACGGCTTCACGCCGCGGTCCACCTGGTCCAGGAAGTGGACAATGGTCACCCGCGCCCCCACGCGATGCAGCTCGAGCGCTGCCTCAACGGCGCTGTTGCCGCCACCCACCACGACAACCCGCTGCTGCCAGTAGGGGTGAGCCTCCGTGAAAAAATGGGACACGTGGGGGAGGTCCTCACCGGGCACGCCCAGCGGGTTGGGCGAATCGAAGTAGCCGGTGGCGTAGACCACGTTCCGGGCCGCGACGCTTTCGGACGCCGGCAGTCCCCGGTGCCGCACCATGAGGTCGAATCCCTGGGCCGTGCGGGTTACGCCCTCCACCACGTGATACTGGCGAACGTCGAGATCGAGATACTCGGCGACCTTGCGGTAGTAGGTGAGCGCCTCCCGGCGGGTCGGTTTGTCGCCGCTCGTCACGAACGGCACGCCCCCGATTTCGAGCTTCTCCGCGGTCGAGAAGAAGGTCATGTACAACGGGTAGTTGAGCAGGCTCGAGACGATAGAGCCCTTATCGAATACGGAGGCTCGCAGACCGGCCCGCTGCGCCGCCACGGCGGCCGCGAGCCCGCAAGGCCCGGCTCCAATGATGGCGAGGTCGAGCATCAGGCGGCTACGGTACTTCGATGATCTGATCGCGGCGTGTCCCGACGCTCACGTAGCGAATCGGGGCCCGCGCGAGATCCTGCAGCCGATCCAGGTAGGCACGCGCGGGGGGCGGCAGGTCTGCCAGCCGGCGCACACCGCACAGGGATTGACGCCACCCCGGGAGGGTCTCGTACACCGGCTCAACCCGTCCCAGGCGCTCCACCTCGGCAGGCATGCTGTCGAGCGCCTCCCCGTCGAGGCGGTAGCCCACACAGACAGGAATCTCGGAAAACGTGTCGAGCACGTCGAGCTTGGTCACCGCGAGGCCGGTCAAGCCGTTCACCCGCACCGCATAGCGGACCACGACGGCGTCGAACCAACCGCACCGGCGGGGCCGTCCCGTCGTTGCGCCGAACTCCCCGCCCAGATCGCGGAGGTGCTCGGCCACTTTGGGCTCGGCCTCGGTGGGGAGTGGTCCGTTCCCGACCCGGGTGGTGTAGGCCTTCACCACGCCGACCACGGCGTCGATCGCGGTGGGGCCGATTCCGGCACCTACGGCCGCGCCCCCGGCTGTCGTGTTGGACGAAGTCACGTACGGGTAGGTGCCGTGGTCCACGTCGAGCAGAGCACCCTGCGCGCCCTCGAGCAGCACCGATTCGCCCCGTTCCAGCGCTTCGTACACGGCCCGGCCCGCATCGATCGCGATAGGGAGCAGACGGGGGGCGAGGCGCTCGAGCAGCCGCACGTGCTCCGCCGCGTCGGCCTGCTCGGTGGCGCCCAGCAAACCGAGAAACGCGTTGGCGGCCTCCACCCGGGCGCACACCAGCTCGCGGGTCCGGGCGAGATTGCGCAAGTCGCAGACGCGAACTCCGCGCCGGCCGAACTTGTCCTCATAGGTCGGCCCGATACCGCGACCGGTGGTCCCGATCTGCTCGCGGCGCTCGCGCGCATGATCCAGCAGTTTGTGGTACGGCAGCGTGAGATGCGCGCGGTCGGAGACGAACAGCTTGTGTTCGGTCCGCACGCCCTGGGCTTCCAGGGCGTCGAGCTCGGTGAAGAACGTTTCCGGATCGAGCACGACGCCGTTCCCCACGATGCAGATGGCGCCCTGGATGATCCCGGAGGGGATCTGATGGAGGATGAACTCGCCGGAGCCGGTGTCGACAGTATGACCGGCGTTGGCGCCCCCCTGGTAGCGGACGACGAGGTCGGCGCGCTCGGCCAGCACGTCGACGATCTTCCCCTTGCCCTCGTCACCCCATTGGGCGCCGACGACGACGACGCAATGCGTTTTCGGTCCGAACATGGCCCTCCAGCAAAAACGCCCCGACGGGCGGGGCGTACCGGTATTCTCTCATCCTCTGACGGAAATTAGACCGGTCGGCAGGTGGCGTCAACGCATGCGCTCAGCCTGGAAACAGCGTGGCAAGCGCCCGGGCGACGCCGCCCGCGACGGCGTCGCTCCCCTCCAGCGTCAACCGCTCCGCGCCGTCGAGGGGAGTATGGACGACACACGCCGTGCGCCAGTTGCCGCGCATGATCGTCGCGCACTCGCGCGCCGCGCGCCCGAACTCCAGCCCGTCCACGACGACCGGAAGGAACCGCCGCCGCACAGCGCCGAGGGCGGTCGCGACCGCCGTCACGGCGGGACCGGGCCGGTGGACGAAGCAGATCGCCGAGCCGCGATCGTCGATGCCGTCGAAATTCAGGAGGGCGGCGTCGTCGAACAGGTTCGCCCGGTCCCGCACCAGGGCCCGGGCGCCGACCAGGCCGTACTCCTCCGCATCTGGAAACAGCACGCCGACGGGAGTCCCGGCGGGCAACCGATCGAGAATGGCGAGCACAGTGGCGAGGCCCGACGCGTTGTCTACCGCCCCGGGGGAGCCATCCGTGACGCGATTCCCGAGCAGCAGCAGCCCGCCGATCAGTGCCAGGGCCTCGAGGAGCAGCTCGGTCGTACCGCTCCACGGGTGGCCGGCGAGGCGCGCGGCACCGATCCCCAGTAGTCCCGCGACACCGACGGCGGCGAGCACCACGGCTCCGATCCGCAACGCCATCGAGAGGGGCTGTCCCTTGGAATCGTAATGTGCGGCGAGCCACAGGGTGATACGAGCGCGGGGACGCACACCGATGAGGTTGACGCCGACCGCCCCAGGGGCTCCGCGCCTGCGAACGAAGAGAGCCGCGCCCAGGGCCAGGCCTGCCGCCAACAGCCAGCACGCGACCGCCGCGCGCGCCGGCCACAGCGCCGCCACCAGGACAGTACCGAGAGCAGCGGCAGCCAGCGCGCCGCCGACGGGAATCAGGGCGGCGGGACCCGCGGTGCGGCGCACCGCAAATTGATGCTCGAGAACGACATACCCGCGGGCCGAGAGCTCGCGCTTCAGGACCTCACGGACCCGCGTATGAGCGGGCGAGCCAACCAGGCGCGGGACGGCCAGCTCACGCAGCAGCGAGCGGTAGTCGCTCACGCGGGTGGACTCACTCGCTTGGCAGGATGCTCGACAGGTCGTCGGGGATGGGGGCGGGTGCGGGGCTCGGGGCCCGGTCGGCGGGTTGAGGAGGCCGGCGCGGCAGGTTGCGAATTTGCAGCTCGAAGTCCGCCGGGTTGGGCGAGGCAGTCATCGCGGCCTCGTGCGTCACGATCCCGCCGGCGACGAGGTCGACCAAGTGCTGGTCAAACGTTTGCGTGCCCAGCTGCTCGCGCGAGGTGCGCATGTAGCCGGGCAGCTCCGGCGCGCGCCGGGGGTCCCGTATCATGTCGCGGGCGGCCCCCGTGCACACCAAGACCTCGACGGCGGCAACTCGCCCGCGGCCGTCGGCCCGCGGGAGCAGGCGCTGCGACACGACCGCATGCAGCGAGTCCGCCAGACGCCGTTGCGCTACTTCCTGATCGTCGGTGTGGAACATCGAGATCACGCGCGCGACCGTCGTTCCCACATCGGGCGTGTCCAGCGCAGAGATGACGAGGTGTCCGGTTTCGACCGCCTTGAGGGCCGTGTCCACGATGGTCGCGTCGCGCAGGTCGCCGATCAGCACCACGTCGGGGTCCTGGCGCAGCGTCGCCCGCAAGCCCCGGCGGTAGTCGTCCGTGTCTACTCCAATCTCACGCTGCGTCACCGACGACTTGATGTCGCGATGCAGAAACTCGATCGGGCTTTCGAGCGTCACGATGTGGCGCTGTTCGGTCTGGTTGATGTGATTGACCATCGCCGCCATGGTCGAGCTCTTGCCCGCTCCCGTGGGCCCGGTCACCAGCACCAGCCCGCGCTCCGCCGTCGCGACGGCGTGAAGTACGGGCGGAAGGTCGAGCGACTCAAACGACGGCACGTCAAAGGGAATGACGCGCATCACGATCATTAGCGAGGACCGCTGCCGCAGAATATTGACTCGGAAGCGGCCGACTCCGGGCATTCCCCAGGAGCAGTCGTAATCGCGCAGGCGGTCGATGCTCGCCTGGTCTTCCTGGCTCGGGATGAGGCGCAGGGCGATGGCTTTGGTCTGCTCGGGGGTGAGGCGCTGTTTGGTGAGCGGAACGAGCTTGCCGTCGATCCGGGCCCGAAACACGTCCCCCGCCTTGATATGCAGATCCGACGCCCCGCGGTCGATGGCCGCCTTGATGATCTTTTCGATCCCGCCCTGGGGACCGGTCACCTGGCCGCTGGTTCGCGGAATGGCGGATTTCGCCTGGTCCATCAGTACCCCGCCTCCTGGTCCACGACGTTCAGCAACGGTGATCCTGCAAGATAGCGCCGGATGTTCTCGAGAATGAGACTCGTTTCGCGCTCCCAGAATCGCGACGTCACCGCGCCAACATGCGGGCTTACGAGCACCCGTGGATGGTCCCAGAAGGCATGGCCGGATGGCAGGGGCTCCGTCACAAAAACGTCGAGGGCCACGCCCCGCAGCCGTCCGCCCTCGAGGGCGCGAAGCAGCGCGGCTTCGGGGATGAGCGATCCGCGGGACACATTGATGACCACGGCGCCCTCCGGGAGCCGATCGAGGATCCGGCCGTCCACTGCCCCTAGCGTCTCGCGCGTCTGAGGCGCCGCGACGACCAGGCAATCGCTCTCGGCGGCCAGTCGCGGCAAATCGCCCAGCCCGCCAACCCAGCGGACCCCCGCCGGCCCGCCCATCTCCGGGCGCCGACGGACGCCTGCCACGGCCATGCCGAGTGCCAGCGCCCGGCGCGCCACCGCACTTCCGATCCCGCCCAAGCCAAACACGCCGACGCGCAGGTCGCGGAACTCGACGACGGGCACGCGCAGCTCGGTAAACTCATCGCGCGCCCAGCGATGCTCGCCTTGAGCGGCGCGCATCCGGTCCAGGCCGCGTGCAAAATAGGCAATACTGGCGATCACCCAGTCGGCGATCGGCTCGGCGTGCATGGCAGCCGAATTGGTGAGGATGACTCCGGTGCCGGCGAGATGGGGCAGGCTCGCTCCCACGCCGGCCGTCCCGCTGTGAGCCCAACGCAGCGTGGCGCGCGCGGCCGCGACTACGCTGGCCGGGACGCCGTACCCAAAGTAGACCTCCGCCCCATGCGCCGCTGCCGCGGCCTCCGGGCTTCCCAGGACGCCGTCCCCTTCGGTCAGGGCCGGCGCGACAACCTCCACCACGTCCCAACCACTCAGGGCGGCCCGAATGGCCTGAATCAGGGTCGGCGGTGCTCGCCAGGCATCCCCGGCGGACGCGAGATCCACCACGAGGCGCCGGGTCACTCTCCCGTCGACACCGTCCGGACGCCGGGGTGATGCAGCAGCGCGATCATCGCCTGGTCATGCAGCCGTTTGGGACCCCGCAGGTCCAGCTCCACCACCAGATCAACGTTCTCGTGCCGGATGACGCAGCGATCCACGTCGAGACCGGAGCGCCGCACCAGCTCCTCGAGCTCCTCCGGGACCTTGGCTTCCGGGCGCGCGTGCACGAGGACGGTGCTCTTGGCGGACTGGCGGGCCACCAGCCGTTCCACCGAGCGCAGGCCCCACAGCACGACCATCACCAGCAACGCGGTGCCGACGGCCTCGACATACGCGCCGGACCCCAATGCCATCCCGATCGCCGCGACGACCCAGATCGTCGCCGCGCTCGTTAGACCGGTGACGGAGCCACGGGCGTGCAGGATCGCGCCCGCGCCGATGAAGCCAACCCCGGAGACGATCTGTGCGGGAATGCGGGAGGCATCGAGCCCGCCCTGTCCAATCGGCAGCATGTGAATCGAGACAACCGTGAACAGCGTCGCGCCGATGCAGATCAGGATGTTGGTGCGCAAGCCAGCCGGCTTGCCGCTCAGCTCCCGCTCCAGCCCGATCACGCCGCCGAGCAGGGTGGCGAGCCCAAGCTTGAGGAGCAGCCCGAGCTGCAAGGCCTCGGCGAGCTGGCGGATAGTCTCCTGCATTACGACTCGGCCCCCTCGAGGAATCCCATCCGCCGCCGCACCTGCACCATCGTGCTCCGCGCGATCGCGCGCGCCTTCGCCGCCCCCGCGCGCAGCAGGTCCGCGACTTTCCGCGGCTCGGCCCGCAGCGAGCCCGCCCGCTCGCGGATCGGGGTGAGCACCGCTATCATGTTATCCGCCAGGACACGCTTGCAGTCGAGGCAGCCCCACCCCGCGGTGCGGCAGTTCTGCGCTACCGTCCGCTGTGTGTCGGGGGGCGAGAAGCCCTGGTGGATCGTGAAGATGTTACAGATGTCGGGATTGCCCGGATCCTTGCGGGTCACGCGGGCGGGATCGGTGGCCGCGGGCCGGAGTTTTTCCCAGATCGCTTCCGGCGACTCGAGCAGGGCGATCGTGTTGCCCAGACTCTTGGACATCTTCGCCTGGCCGTTGAGGCCCATCACGCGCTTGGAGGTGGTGAGCAATGCCTGGGGCTCGGGAAACGTGAACCCTGCGCCGTCGCCGAATCGCGCGTTCCAGCGCCGCGCGATCTCCCGCATCAGCTCCAAGTGCTGCACCTGGTCTTCGCCTACCGGCACCAGCGTGGCTTCATACAGAAGCACGTCGGCCGCCTGAAGCACCGGGTAGTTGAGAAGCCCGGCCGGTACGCTCTCCTGGCGTTGCGCTTTGTCCTTGAACTGCGTCTGGCGCTCGAGCTCGCCCAGCGGCGTGACCGTGTTGAGGAACCAATTCAGCTCCGTGTGCTCCGCCACGTGCGATTGCACAAACAGGGTGCAGCGCTCCGGCTCGAGCCCTGACGCGAGCAGACCGATCGCCATGTCGAGCGTGCGCTGCGACAGCGACGCCACCTCATAGGCCTGCGTGATCGCATGCAGGTCGACGACGCAGAACAAGCAGTCGTGCTGGTGTTGCAGCTTGACCCAGTTCTGGACCGCGCCCAGGTAGTTGCCGATGTGCAGCTCACCTGAGGGCTGGATGCCGGAGAAGACACGCGCCATGGGCTGACAACCTACGAACCTCGGGCAGGGTGACGCAAGGTGCGAGAAATCAAAGACTTAGTCGATGCTGCCGTGGAGGCCGCGGAGCGCGCCGGGGACTACCTGCGAACGGTCCCCCGTCCCGGTCGCCAAGATTGGACGGAGAAAGGCACGCACGACTTTGTCACCACCGTGGACCGGGGCGCTGAAGCCATCGTCGTGGACATACTGATCCGTCGCGTTCCGGGCTCGACCGTCGTCGGTGAGGAGCTCTCGCCGAAAGCCGCGATGGCGGGCGCAATCGTCTGGGTGGTAGACCCGCTGGACGGCACGACCAACTACTTGCACGGGTATCCCCAGTACGCGGTGTCGATCGGCTGCCTGGTCGATGGTGATTTGTGCGTCGGCGTGGTGCATGACGTCACGCGCAACGTCACCTTTCGCGGCGCGAGAGGCCTGGGCGCATGGCTGGGTGAGCAACGGCTGGCGATCTCCACCGTCATCGAGCCGCGCTACGCGCTGGTGGGCACCGGGTTTCCGTTCAAGCGTCTCGACACGCTGCAGCGCTATCTCCATCAGTTCGCCGCGGTGATGGGGGCGACGAGCGGCATTCGGCGCGCCGGCGCGGCCGCGCTCGATCTCGCGGACGTGGCGGCCGGACGGCTCGACGCGTTCTGGGAGTTGAGCCTAGCGCCGTGGGATGTCGCGGCGGGAGTGGTGCTGGTGCGCGAGGCAGGCGGCATCGTGACGACGCTCGACGGCAAGCCCGACGTCTTAGGCGGTGGATCAATTGTGGCCGGGAACCCGACGCTGCATGCGTGGTTGATCGAGCGGGTGAGCCGGGCGTGAAGGCGTAATGATGGAGGGACCAACGCTCGACGGCTGGCTGGAGGAACTCGCCGCGGGAACGCCCGCCCCGGGGGGCGGCAGCGCCGCTGCCCTCGCCGGTGCGCTCTCGGGAGCCCTGGTCGTCATGGTGGCGCGGCTCACAACCGGGCGGAAGCCATACGCGGCCGTGCAGGCTCGCGTCGACGAGATCCTCGCGGAAGCGAACACGCTGCGTGCCGAGTTGCGACGCCTGATGGACGAGGATGCGGTGGCGTACGCCCGCGTGGGCTCGGCATCCAAGCCCGCGAAGGACGATGCACTATTGGGCGCGATCCAGACCCCGCTCGCCATGGCGCGGCGAGCGGCGCGGCTGATCGCGCTCGCCCGGGAGATCGCGGAGATCGGCAATCCCAACGCTCGCTCGGACGCGAAGGTGGGGGAAATGCTGGCGCGCGCCGCGCTCGGGGCGGCGGTCGAAAACGTCAAGGTGAACGTCGCAATGCTGTCGCGACCGGAGATGGGAAAAGCGCTGGTCGAGGAGACAGAGCGCCTGGAGCGATCGGTTAGGTAACCCCCGCCGGCACCTGGGGCAGGTGCTTCATCGCCTCCTTGACCAACTCGACCGGATATTCGTAGTCCTCGAGCTTCCCCTGATGATAGGCCTCGTAGGCCGTCATGTCGAAGTGTCCGTGCCCCGACAAATTGAATGCGATTACACGCTTCGTGCCCTCGCGCTTGCAGCGCAAGGCTTCGTCGATCGCCACCCGGATCGCGTGCGCCGATTCGGGCGCCGGAATGATCCCCTCGGCGCGGGAGAACTGGACGGCCGCCTCGAACGTGCTGAGCTGTTGCACGGCGCGCGCCTCGATGTGGCCGCTTGCCACCAGGGCGCTCACGCTCGGCGCCATGCCGTGGTAGCGCAGGCCGCCGGCATGGATCCCGGGCGGCATGAAGGTGTGGCCGAGGGTGTGCATCTTGACGATCGGGGCCATGGCGGCGGTGTCGCCGTAGTCGAAGGCGTACTTGCCTTTGGTCATGGACGGGCAGGACGCCGGCTCGACGGCGATGACCTTGGTCGTCTTCTGCTCTGTCAGATTCTTGTGTAGAAACGGATAGGCGAACCCCCCGAAGTTCGATCCCCCGCCAGCGCAGCCGATCACGATGTCCGGGTATTCCCCGGCCATGGCCAGCTGCTCCAGCGACTCGATTCCGATCACGGTCTGGTGCATCAGCACGAAGTTCAGGACCGAGCCGAGGCTGTATTTCTTGGCGCCGCCGCTGGTGGCGGCGGCCTCGACGGCCTCGGAGATCGCGATGCCGAGCGAGCCGTTCGATTTCGGGTCCTGGGCCAGGACACTGCGGCCGTACTGCGTGCGATCGGTGGGGCTCGAGTATACCGTCGCGCCGTAGTTCTCCATGATCATGCGGCGGTACGGCTTCTGGTTGTATGACACCTTCACCATGAAAACTTCGAGATCGATGTCGAAGAAGGTGCACGCCATGGCGAGCGCGCTGCCCCACTGCCCCGCGCCGGTCTCCGTGGTGAGCGCCTTCACGCCCTCCTGCTTGTTGTAGAACGCCTGGGCGACGGCGGTGTTGGGCTTGTGCGAGCCTACGGGAGAGACGCCCTCGTACTTGTAGTAGATGTGGGCCGGCGTATCGAGGGCTTTCTCCAGGCGTACGGCGCGATGCAGCGGCGTGGGGCGCCAGAGCCGATACACCTCCCGCACCGGCTCGGGGATCTCGATCCAGCGTTCGCTACTCACCTCCTGCATGATGAGGCCCATCGGAAACAACACCGACAGAAAGTCCGGCGTGACCGGTTGCATGGTGCCCGGATGGAGCACCGGCGCCGGTGCCACCGGCATGTCCGCGTTGATGTTGTACCAGGCCTTGGGGAGGTGGGTCTCGTCGAGGAGAAACTTGTGCTGGGTCATGCGATGAAACATTCAGCCCATCCGCGGGCGCCGCTAGGGTGGTGACTTCACCGCGATGCAAATGCGCACTTCATACGGCGTGGACGGGTCGTAGACCTCAAAGTCCGCTGTGTAGGCCCGCTGTGGTGCGCCAGGTCGAGCAAAGTATTCCCAGATTCCCTGCCAGCCCGCGACAACCGCCGCCGGGACATCTCCTTGGCTCGTGAAGGCAAGGTAGCTGCCGGCGGGGATCTGGACTCGTACAAAGGGTGGCGCCGGAGACGGAGCGTCGCTCGCCGCACCGACGATCAGGGTATAGGGTCCCGTGGCGTCGGTGGCGTACTCGGTGTAGACGCCATAGACCGGGCCTGCGACCGCGGCGGAGTGGCCGTCGTGGTAGAACCGTTGCCACAGCGCGGGGATCTTGGCGCGCGCGGGCTGGGCTTCGTCGGCGTTGGTGGTGCGGACTGAGAGTCCGACCACGAGGACGGGCGCGCGCAGCACGTAGGGCTCAGGAGCGTTCATTACCGGCTCTGCTCCCATACGAACGAGTCCTGCGCGCTATACAGGACCTCTCCGCTCCCGGAACGAACCGTCACGACCGCTGAAATGACGGGCGTATCGAGTCGGTTCGTCGCCACGCGCGTGCGAAACTTGCCGTTGATCGTGACGACCCCAATCTGGGGGTCGTCACAGCGCAAGTGGATAGCCGTGGCACTGATGGTAGCCGTCTGGCAGGCGACCTCTGCCGGAAAACGGGCGTTCGGTTCGGCGAATGTGACGAACGCCTCCGGACGAAGGGTGAACCCGGTGAACCGCAAACGCCCTACCGAAAAGCTATATCCTGGAACGTAGTGCCCCTCAGCGTCTGCCTGAAGCGGCTTGGACGGCGCCACGGCCGGCGGTGCCGGGGGCTGCACCTGGACAGTAGGCCTGGGCGTTCGCATTCGGCGAGCGACAACAACGCCGGCCGCGACAACTACCGTGACGACGAATAGGAGACGCTTGCTGGACATAGCCTATGTGTTTTGGGCGCAGTGTCCGCTAGACGGCCAGGTCTGCCAGTGCATGTCGCTAGCCTTTCGTACGTCAGGGTGGTTCATCATGAATGTATGGCGGGCCGAGACGAGAATGAGGATGTTCAGCGGGTTCGATGACGCGCGCGCCTCGATCCAGTGGCCCAATCGCAGCCCCAGGAGTACACGTACCAGGTATTGTGGTTCTGTGCGAAGCACCGGGCCCCGTGCGGGTCGCCGATGACCCACATACGCGCCCGGCGAATGCCAAATGTCGTGCCCGATAGCTCGGCGGGCCAATTCATCCAGGCCCACCAGGGAGGGCCGTCGGAGGGTGTCACGATCCTGATGGCTCCCACCGTGTCCAAACGCACCCCCCGGAGCTGGAAGGCGAGCCACCACTCATCCGTGTCGACATTATGCACTTCCCGGATGTCGCGCGCCTCCCGCGGCAACCAACGCGGGATCCATCCACGCTGGTCGGCTGGAGCGGCCTGCCACTCGGCATAGTCTCGAAACTGGGTAGCCGGGTTCTCGACAACGACACCGTAGGTCTGGAGCGCCCCGATGACCGCGAGGACGCCGAGCGGGCCGGCCCACAGCACGGTGTGCGTCTTCAGGCGTGCGCCTGGTGTCATTCCTAGCCGGCCTTTGTCAAAACACGCGCCGGTTCCCCGTTTTCCTGAATCGCGACCGTATGCTCGAAGTGCGCCGACAGCGACCCGTCCTCCGTCACCACCGTCCACTTGTCCGCGAGGGTGCGAATGTCGGCGCTGCCGACGTTCACCATCGGCTCGATCGCGATCGTCATTCCCGCGACGAGGCGCGGGCCCCGTCTGGGCTTGCCGTAGTTGGGCACCTGGGGCTCTTCATGAAAGCTCGCCCCGATCCCATGACCCACCAGCTCCCGCACTACCGAATACCCCGCTCCCTCCGCCACCTTCTGCACGGCGTGCCCGATGTCTCCGACATGGTTGCCGGCGCGCGCCTGGGCCACGCCCGCCACGAGGGCTTCTTGCGTCACCCGCAACAGCTTTTGCGCTTCCGGCGACACCGCGGCGACCGGAAACGTCGCGGCGGAGTCGGCGTGCAGCCCCTCGAGCCATACGCCCACGTCCACGCTCAGGAGATCGCCCTCCTTGAGGATGCGCTTGGGTGACGGAATGCCGTGCACGATTTCCTGGTTGATCGACGTGCACAGCGTGGCGGGAAAATCGTAGAGCCCTTTGAATGACGGCTTGGCTCCGGGATGGCTGCGGATGAACTGCTCGGCGATACGGTCGAGCGCTTCGGTGGACACGCCCGGGCGGACCTCCCGTGCCACCAGCGCCAGGGTCTCGGCGACGATGCGGCCGGCAGCGGCCATCGTCTCGACCTCGCGCGGCGACTTGATCGTGATCATCGCCCGACGATGCGTTTGATCTCGTCCGCTATTCTCTCGATCGAGCCCACCGCCGGAACGCGGTGCACGTTGCCACGCGGCGCGTAATGGGCGATGAGAGGAGCGGTGTCGCGCTGATAGACCTGCAGGCGCGTGCGGATAGTTTCGGGAGTATCGTCGGAGCGTCCTTCAATCCCTGCGCGGCTCTGGATGCGGCGCACCAATTCGTCCTCGGCAACTTCCAGCAGGAGGATGTGCGTGAGGCGATGGCCGCCCTCCGCGAGCGTCCGGTCCACCAGCTCAGCCTGCGGAGCGGTGCGCGGGAACCCGTCGAGAATGGCGCCCTGCGCGGCCGCGGGCCTCGCCAGCTCGTCCTTGATCAGTCCGAGGATGATCGAATCGGGAACCAGCTGGCCCTTGTCCATGTACTTCTTCGCCTCCTGCCCGAGCGGCGTGCCCGCCTTGACGGCGGCGCGGAGCAAATCACCGGTGGTGATCTTGGGGAGGCCCAGGCGTTGCGCGAGAATGTTCCCCTGAGTGCCTTTGCCGGCGCCCGGGGCGCCGAGGAGCAGGATGAACACGCGACCCTACATGTACCGCTGACGCCCGCGGAACTTGACGCGCCCTTCTTTCATGAAGCCGTCGTAGTGCCGGAGCAACAAGTGCTGCTGCACCTGCTGCACCGTGTCCAGCGCGACGCCGACCACGATCAGCAACGCCGTGCCGCCGAACCCGAATGGCATGTTGAGGACGTTGGAAATGACGATCGGCAGCAACGCCACGACGGTCAGGAACAGCGCGCCCGGAAGGGTGATGCGCGACAGCACTTCGTCGATGTAGTCGGCGGTCGCGGCGCCCGGCTTCACGCCGGGAATGAAGCCGCCCTGCTTCTTCAGGTTCTCCGCCAGGTCCACGGGATTGAAGATGATGGACGTGTAGAAGTACGCGAAGAAGATAATCAGCACCGCGCTGGTGACGATGTAGACCCACGACGTCACGTTGAAGTACTCGGCGAGGCGCTTCAACGCCGGGTTGTTGCTGAAGGTGGCGAGCGTGCCCGGTACGATGATCAGGGACTGTGCGAAGATGATCGGCATCACGCCCGCAGAGTTGATGCGGAGCGGGATGAAGGTCTTCTGGCCCTCACGGATCCGTCCCCGGCCCATCACCTTGCGCGGGATCTGGATGGGGATGCGCCGGGCCGCCACCGTGACCGCCACCGTCCCCGCGACCACGAATACCATGACCGCGAGCACCGCGAGGAGCACGGGGAACGACAGCGAGTGCGCCCTCAGGGCTTCGATGGTCCGGAGCGTCTCGGGCCACATCCGCTCGACGATCGAGAAGAAAATCAGCAGGCTGGCGCCGTTCCCGATGCCCCGTTCGGTGATCTGCTCGCCGAGCCACATGACGAAAATGCCGCCCGTGGAGAGGGTCAGCACCGTGGTCATGCGGAAGCCCCAGCCCGGGCTCGCCACCGCGCCGGGGAGCTGCTCGGAGAACACCGCGTAGCCGTAGGACTGGAAGACGCAGAGGATGACCGTGAGGTAGCGGGTCCACTGCGTGAGCTTTTTCCGCCCCTCTTCGTCGCGCTGCATCTTCTCGATCACCGGGAACACCGGTGCCGCGAGCTGGAACACGATGCTCGCCGAGATGAACGGCATGATCCCCAGGGCGAACACCGTGGCGCGGGAGAAACCGCCGCCGGCGAACAGATCGTAGAGGCTGAACAGGGTGCCCTGTCCCGCCGTCTTGAGGAAATCTGCCAGGGCCTGCACGTTCACGCCCGGCGTGGCAATGTGGGCGCCGATGCGATAGACCAGCAGGCAGATGAGCGTGACGGAAAACTTTTCCCAGAGATCTTCCGGGAATTTGAACACGTTCATCCAGTTGGGAAGCCGAAACATGGATGGCTCAGGCCTCGATGGTTCCGCCCGCCTGCTCGATCTTCGCGCGCGCGGATGCGGACACCGCGACGCTCTTCACCACGAACTTCCGGGAGACGTCTCCCGTGCCCAGCAGCTTGATACGCTGATCCGGCCGGCCGACGAGCCCGGCGCCGAACAGCGTGTCCGGAGTCACCTCGATACCCGCGGCGAGCGTGCCGAGCTGATGCACGTTGACGACCTGCGCGATCTGTTTGAACGGGTTGGTGAAGCCGCGCTTGGGGATGCGCCGGATCAGCGGCATCTGGCCGCCCTCGAACCCGGGCCGCGTGCTGCCTCCGGCGCGCGCCGTTTGTCCCTTGCCCCCGCGCCCGGCGGTCTTGCCGAGCCCCGAACCCGGGCCGCGTCCCTTGCGCCGCCGGTCGCGATGCGACCCAACCGGGGCCTTCAGACTGTGGAGCGTCACGCGCGGCATTCCTGCGGCGGGGGCCTTCGCCTGAGCCCCTCCCCCGGCCGCCTTGGCTCCGGCCTTGGCTGCCCGTTTCGCGCTCGCCTTGGGCTTCGCCTTCGCCTTCGGCCGCGCCTTCCCCGCCGGTTTTTTCGCCTTCGCCATCGCTACTCCCGAGCCTTAGTAGGCGTCACCACGATGAGGTGACGCACCTGATAGAGCATGCCCCGCAGCGCCGGATGGTCGGTCTTGACCACCACATCCTGGTGATGCTTGAGACCGATGGCCTCCAGGGTGCGGCGTTCGGGCGCCGGCCGGCCGATGCCGGAGCGCACCTGCTCGATGCGCAGCTGACCCTTGCCCGCCGGCGGCATCGTGCGGTCACGGCCCGGCTTCCGCTTGCGGTATTTGCGTGTGGGGGGATTCCTACCCACGGGTCGCCTCCTGGCGCGCCTTGTAGTGAATCTCTTCGAGCTCGACGCCGCGCTCACGCGCGACGCGGCGTGCTGTCGTCAGGTGCTGCAGCCCGTCCATCGTGGCCCGCACCATGTTGTGGGGGTTGGTGGACCCGAGACTCTTGGTCAGGATGTCCCGGACGCCGACGCATTCGAGCACGGCCCGCACCGGCCCGCCCGCGATGACCCCGGTCCCCGTTGCGGCGGGTTTGAGCAGCACCCGGCCGGCCCCGTGATGGCCCACGATCTCGTGCGGGATCGTGCCACCCGTGAGGGGAATCTCGACGAGCTTGCGCCGCGCGGCTTCCACCGCCTTGCGCACCGCCTCGCTCACTTCGTTCGCCTTGCCGGTGGCGATCCCGACCCGGCCCTGCCCGTCGCCCACCGCCACGAGCGCATTGAACCCGAACCGCCGGCCGCCCTTGACGACCTTGGCCACCCGGTTGATGGCGATCACGTTCTCGAGCAGGCCGTCGCCTTCGCGCTGCCGCTCGCCCCCACCGCCGCGCTCGCCGCCCCGTCCACGCCCGCGGCCGCCCCCGCCGCCACCGCCTCCTCCGCCACCGCCCCGCCCACCCTGACCGCGGGACGGTCGATGCGGGGCGGTCGCCGGGGCCTGGGGCCGCGGCGCTTCCACCGCAGCCGGCTCGGGGACCGGTGCCGCTGCCTGTTCCTGATCGTCGCTCATCAGAACTCCAATCCGCCTTTGCGAGCGCCATCGGCCACGGCCTTCACCCGCCCGTGGTAGCGATAGCCCGCCCGGTCAAACACCACTTTCGTAATGCCCTTGGTCTTCGCCTTCCCCGCCACCAGCTGGCCAAGGGCGAAGCTCTTCCCGGTCTTCCCCTTCGCGTCCGCCTGGATCCCCTCGCTCCGGTCGGACGCCCCGAGCAACGTGACGCCACGGTCGTCGTCGACCAGCTGCGCATACGTGTGCTTGGACGACCGGAACACGACGAGCCGCGGCCGGGCAGCGGTGCCCCGCACCTTTTTGCGGACCCGCAGATGACGCCGGTAGCGCTCGTCCGCGCGCGTCTTGATCCTGAAGAGTGATCGCATGGTTACTTCGCCGCCGCCTGCGCGGTCTTGCCGGCCTTGCGGCGCACGTGCTCGCCCTGGTAGCGGATGCCCTTGCCCTTGTAGGGCTCGGGGGGCCGCACATTGCGCAACTCGGCCGCCACCTGGCCGACCATCTCCTTGTCGATGCCTTCGATTTTCACGATCACGTTGTTTTCGACCGAGATCTTGACCCCTGGGGGTGCGTGGTACGGGACGGGATGCGAGAAGCCGACGACCAGCTGCACGCCGAACGGCTTCGGCTCGGCCTTGTAGCCCACGCCCTGAATCTCCAGGGTCTTGCTGAATCCCTTCGTCACCCCGTCCACCATGTTGGCCACCAGGGTGCGCGTGAGACCGTGGAGGGCCTTGTGACGATGCTCATCCGACGGCCGGCGCACGACGACATTGCCTTCCTCGACTGCCAGGGTCATCTCGGCGTGAAACGTGCGACCGAGCTCGCCCTTGGGGCCCTTCACCGTGAGCCGGTTGCCCTCGAGCTGCGCCGTGACGCCCTTGGGAATCGGAACCGGCCGTCTGCCGATACGTGACATGCGCCCCTCCTACCAGACCAACGCAAGCAGCTCGCCGCCAATACGGGCGGTGCGCGCTTCGCGGTCCGACATCAGGCCCTGGGGCGTCGACAGAATGGCCATGCCGAGGCCGTTTCTGACCCGCGGAATTTCGCGCGCCTTGACGTACCGGCGCAGGCCCGGCGCGGACACGCGCCGCAGCTCCCGGATCACCGGGGCGTCGTCGTGATACTTGAGATAGAGGCGCAGGAGCCCGTGTCGCCCATCATCCAAGACCTTGTAGTCCTGGATGTAATGGTTGTCCCGGAGGATCCGCGCGATCTCCACCTTCAGCTTCGACACCGGCATATCGGCCCGTCGGTGCCCCGCCGTACAGGCGTTGCGCACCCGGGTCAGCATGTCGGCGACGGGATCAGTTAGGCTCATCTCGTCCTTCCGTCCTTTACCAACTGGCCTTGCGCACGCCGGGGATTTCCCCACGCAGTGCGAGCTCGCGGAAACAGATGCGGCACAACCCGAATTTGCGGAGCGTGCCCCGGCTCCGACCGCAACGCTGGCAGCGGTAGTAGCCGCGCACTTTGAACTTCGGTTTCCGCTTGACCTTTTCGATCCAGCACTTCTTCGCCATCCGAGAATCTCCTAGTAGGCCACCGGAACCGGAGCTTCGCCCCGGAACGGCATGCCCAGCTCCCGCAGGAGCGCCATGGCCGCGTCGTCGCGGCCGGCGGTGGTGACGATCGTGATATCCATCCCGTGAATCTGATCGACTTTGTCGTAGTCGATCTCGGGAAAAATCATCTGCTCCTTGATGCCGACCGTGTAATTGCCCCGTCCGTCGAAGCTGTTGGCCGGAAGCCCGCGGAAGTCGCGCATGCGCGGCACCGCGATCGAAATGAACCGGTCCAGGAACTCCCACATCCGGGCGGCGCGGAGCGTGACCGCGCAACCGATCGGCATGCCCTCGCGCAGATTGAAATTCGCGATCGCCTTCTTGGCGCGCGTGACCACGGGCTGCTGCCCGGTGATCGCGGCCATTTCGGCGACGGCCGTGTCGAGCGCCTTCGGGTTCTTCTGCGCGGCGCCCATCCCGACGTTGAGGACCACCTTCAGCAGCCGCGGAATCTGGTGCGGGTTTTTGAACCCGAACTGCTGCTTCAGCTTGGCCCGCACGCGTTGCTCGTAGTGCTCGAGCAGCCGTGGCCGGGGCGCCGGCTCAGGCGGTGGTCCCTCGGGCTGCGCCGGGGCCGGGGCCCCGCCGTCAGGGCCCTTCTTGGGCTTCTTGACCTTCTGCTCCTTGCCCTTGGGCTCCCCGCCCTTGTACTCCTTGCCCTTGGAGGCGCCGGCATCACCGCCGCCCTTTTTCGGCTGCTTTTCCTGCTTCTCTTTCGTATCCGCCATGACTATTTCGCCCTCACCCGCGGAATCGGCTGACCGGACTTGACCGCAATGCGCTCGAACGTCCCGTCCTTGTCGCGATGCCGCCGCACGCGCGTCGGCTCACCGGACTTCGGGTCGAGCAGCATCACGTTTGAGGCCGCGATCGGGCCGGCGATCTCGATGATGCCGCTCTCCCCCTGGGCGGTCGTCGCGCGCTTGTGCTTCTTGAGGAGGTTGATCCCCTCGACAATGATGCGAAACCGCTTGGGGTGCACCTCAAGAATTTTGCCTTCGCGGCCGCGGTGCTCCCCACTGATGACGCGGACCGTGTCGCCCTTGGCGAGGTGCAGCTTGTGACGCTCGGGCTCGGTGCCGCGCACCTTGCGGCTCTTCTTGTAGACCAGCGGCTTCATGTCAGATCACCTCCGGCGCGAGCGACACGATCTTCATGAACTTCTTTTCCCGCAGCTCGCGGGCCACCGGGCCGAAGATGCGCGTGGCGCGGGGCTCGCCCGTATCGGTGATCAGCACCGCGGCGTTTTCGTCGAACCGGATGTAGGAGCCGTCTTTGCGACGAGTCTCCTTGGCGGTGCGCACGATCACGGCTTTCACCACCTCGCCTTTCTTGACCTGGCCGGTGGGGATGGCGTGTTTGATCGTGACGACCACGATGTCGCCGAGCCCCCCGTAGCGGCGCTTCGACCCGCCGAGCACCCGGATCACGAGCGCGTCCCGCGCCCCCGAGTTGTCCGCGATCTTGAGAATCGTTTCCTGCTGTACCACGGTTCCGTCCCCTTCCTCAGCGCGCTCGCTCGACGATTTCGACCACACGCCACCGCTTGATCTTCGACAGCGGCCGTGTCTCCATGATGCGTACCGTATCGCCGGCCTTCGCCCCCTGTTCGTCGTGGGCGTGGACGTGCTTGGTGCGGACCACCTGTTTTCCATACAACGGATGGGCAAAGCGGCGGGTGAGCGTGACCGTCACGGTCTTCTGCATCTTGTCGCTCACCACGACGCCGGTGCGAACCTTGCGCCGGCCCCTCGTGATGGTCTCACCAGTCGCAGGTGTGCTCATGCCGATGCCCTCTCACGCAGAATCGTTTTGACGCGCGCGATTTCGCGGCGCATCGCCCTGAACTGGAGGGGATTGGTGATTGCCTCCGTCCCCCGGCGGAACGCCAGGCGGAACCGCTCTTCCTGGAGCACCACGAGCTTCTGGTGAAGCTCCTCGGTCTTGAGCTCCCGCAGCGCTTCAGGCTTCACTGGCTTGGCCATGCTAGCGCTCCTCCCGCTTCACGAACTTGGACCGGACCGGCAGCTTCGCCTGGGCGAGCGCCAAGGCCTGCCGCGCCAGCGGCTCTTCGATGCCGTCCAGCTCGAGCAACATGCGTCCCGGCTTCACGACCGCCACCCATCCTTCGGGATTTCCTTTGCCCTTCCCCATCCGCGTCTCTGCCGGCTTCTTGGTGATCGGCTTGTCAGGGAAGATCCGGATCCAGACCTTGCCGCCGCGCTTCATCTCGCGCGTCACGGCGACGCGCATCGCCTCGATCTGCCGGTTGGTAATCCACCCCGGATCGAGTGACATCAAACCGTAGTGGCCGAACGCGACGGTGTTGCCGCTCGTCGCCATCCCATTGGTGCGGCCCTTGAACCGCTTGCGGAACTTGACGCGTTTCGGCGCGAGCATACGTCAGGCTCCGGTCGAGTAGGTGCGGCCCTGCAAGTCTTCGGTCTTCTCCCCCTTGAAGATCCAGACCTTGACCCCGATGGTGCCGTAGGTGGTCTTGGCGGTCGACATGGCGAAGTCGACGTCCGCGCGCAGCGTGTGCAGCGGTACGCGGCCCTCGTGATAGCCCTCGGTGCGGGCGATTTCCGCGCCACCCAGGCGGCCCGCCGTCTTGATCTTGATCCCCTGCGCCCCCATCCGCATCGCGCTCTGCACGGCCCGTTTCATGGCGCGGCGGAACGAGATCCGCTGGGTCAACTGGTGCGCGACGCTGTCGCCCACGAGCTGGGCGTCGAGCTCGGGCCGCTTGATCTCTTCCACGTTGATGCCCACCTCTTTGCCGGTGAGCTGGGTCAGCTCATCGCGCAGCTTGTCCACCTCGGCCCCGCGCTTGCCGATGACCACGCCCGGGCGGCCCGTGTGCACCGTGACGGTCACCTTGCCGGGCTTGCGCTCGATGTGGATGTCCGCGATCGCCGCGTGGGAGAGACGCGTCTTCAGATATTTCCGGATCAGCTCGTCCTCCTTGAGCAGCTCCGGAAAATTCCGCCGGGCGTAGTAGCGGGAGCGCCACGGTTTGACGATCCCGAGCCGAAAGCCGTACGGATGTGTTTTCTGTCCCACGTTACTTCTTTCCTTTCTTGGAGCCCTTGGAGCCCGACGCCCGCGCCTTGGACCGCTTGGGCGGCGCGGCGGCGGCCTTGGTGCCCTTGGCGCGCTTCCCGGTCGCGGCCTTCGCCGCCGGGGAGCCCGCGGGGGTTTTGGGTGCCGGTGCCGCATCGGGCCCGACGCGAATCTCGATGTGACTCGTGCGCTTCATGATCGGCGTCGCGCGCCCCATCGCCGCCGAGCCGAAGCGCTTCAACGTCGCGCCTTCGTTCACGATGGCGTAGCGCACCCGCAACCGGTCCACGTCCAGCGGCTCTTGCGCCCGCAGGGCTTTCTGCTCGCAGTTGGCGACCGCCGACTTCAGGACCTTATGGATCTGCTTGGCGGCGCGCTTCTTCGAGAACCGCAGAATCGCGTACGCCTCCGGCACGACGCGTCCCCGGATCAGGTCGATCACGAGGCGCATCTTGCGCGCCGACTGGCGCACGGTCCGCTGAATCGCTCGGGCTTCCATCGCTTAGGCCGGCGGCGTGGCGGCTTCGGCCTCGCGCTCGGCAGCCGAACCCTTGGCGCTGTGACCGCGGAACAGCCGCGTGGCGGCGAACTCGCCGAGCTTGTGACCGACCATGTTCTCCGTGATGTACACGGGGATGAACTTGTTGCCGTTGTGCACCGCCAGCGTGTGCCCCACGAAGTCGGGCGTGATGGTGCTGCGCCGCGACCACGTCTTGAACACCTTCTTCTCGTTCCGCTCGTTCAGGACCCGGATCTTCTCGAGCAGCTGCTCCTCGACGTACGGGCCCTTCTTGACCGAACGTCCCATTACTGGGTCGCTTTCCCGCGGCGACGGCCGCGTACGATGAGTTTGGTCGACGCTTTCTTCTTATGGCGGGTCTTCCGCCCCTCGGGCTTGCCCCACGGCGAGCAGGCCGGGCGGCCGCCCGAGCTCTTCCCCTCGCCGCCGCCCAACGGATGGTCGACCGGATTCATCGCAACGCCGCGCACGCGGGGCCGGCGGCCGAGCCAGCGGGTCTTGCCCGCTTTCCCGACGGACAGCAGCTCGTGCTCGGCGTTCCCGACTTCGCCGATCGTGGCGAGGCACTCGCCCCGGACCATGCGCATCTCGGTCGAGCGCATGCGCAGCGTCGCATAGTTGCCTTCCTTGGCGACGACCTGCACGCCGGTCCCGGCCGAGCGGCACAGCTGGGCGCCCTTGCCGATCTTCAGCTCGACGTTGTGCACCGTGGTGCCGAGCGGGATCTCGAACAGCGGCATCGTATTGCCGATCCGGATGTCCGATCCCGGACCGGAAACCACCTTGTCGCCGACGTTGAGCCCCTTGGGCGCGATGATATAGCGCTTCTCCCCGTCCGCATACGTCAGGAGCGCGATGCGGGCGGTGCGGTTCGGGTCGTACTCGATCGCCGTCACCTTGGCCGGCACGCCGAACTTCTCGCGCCGGAAGTCGATCCGCCGGAACCGGCGCTTGTGACCGCCGCCCTGGTGCCGGGTGGTGACGTGCCCCTTGTTGTTCCGGCCGCCGGTCCGCCGCAGCGGCTCGAGCAGCGAGCGTTCCGGCTCGGTCTTGGTGATCTCGGCGAAGTCCGACACCGAGCGGAAGCGCGTGGCCGGGGTCACCGGCTTGAACTGTCGTATGGCCATGTTAGCCCTCGAAGACCTCGATCGCGTCGCCCTCTTTGAGCGTCACGAAGGCCTTCTTCCAGGACGGCCGCCGGCCGACGTGCTGCCCCTGCGAGCGCCGCTTGGCGCGCACGATCAGCGTGCGGACGTCGGTAACCGTCACCTTGAACAACGTTTCGATCGCTCCCTTGATCTGCGGCTTGGTCGCATCGGAAAGCACGCGGAAGGCGTACTCCTTGCGCGCGCCATACGCCGCCGAGGACTTCTCGGTGATGACGGGCGCCACGATCACCTGATGGATCTCAGGCATCGTCCGTCTCCGGCGTCTCGGCGTTCGCGCCCAGCGCGGGGAGCTCCACCACCACCGCCCTGGCCCACAGAATCTCATACGCGGTGGCGTCGGAAAACCGCATCACCCGCACGCCGGGCAAGTTCCGGCCCGACAGATAGACGTTGTGCGCGCGCTCGTCCCCGGCCGTCAACACGAGGACGTTGTGGTCCGCCACACCCAGTTTCGCGAGCAGCTCCGCCAGCAGCTTGGTCTTCGGCTTCTCGTAGTCGAGCACATCCACCACGAACAGCGCGTCTTCGCGCGCCCGCGCATTGAGGGCGGACTTTTTCGCGAGCTGGCGCATCTTCTTGGGGATGCCCAGGCGATAGTCCCGGGGATGCGGCCCGAACACAATGCCGCCGTGCCGCCAGTGGGGGGCGCGCGTGGATCCCTGACGCGCGCGGCCGGTGCCCTTTTGCCGCCAGGGCTTCTGGTTGCCGCCCGAAACGAAGGCGCGGGTCTTGGTCTGGTGCGTCCCCTGGCGCTGATTCGCGAGAAACGTGACAACGGCGCGGTGCAGCACGTCTTCGTTCACCGTTCCGTCGAACAGGACTTCGGGCAGGCGCACGGCCTTCTTCTTTGCGCCGGCGGCCGAGAAGTGCGGGGCCTCAATCATGGCGGCTGCGCCCTCCCTGTTTGCGAACGGTGAGCAGGCCGTTCATCGACCCCGGCACGGCTCCGCGGACGAAGAGCAGGTTGCGCTCGGCGTCCACCCGGACCACCATCAGGCCCAATTCCGTGGTGCGGCGCGCGCCCATGTGCCCCGGCATGCGCTTCCCCTTGATGACGCGCGAGGGATCGGTACCCGGGGCAATCGAACCAGGCTTGCGGTGCCGCGTATTGCCGTGCGTCTCGGGTCCGCCGTGGAAGTGGTGGCGATGCACCACGCCCTGGAACCCGCGCCCCTTGGAGATCCCGGTGACCTTGACGCGGTCCCCCGGGGCGAAGATCGCCACCGTGATCGACTCGCCCGGCTTGGGGAGCTCGCCGGTCGTGGGGAAGCTGCGGAGCACCCGGTGCGCCGTTTCGAGCCCGGCGCGCTTCACATGCCCCAGCATGGCCTTCGGCGTGCGCGTCGCCTTCCGCGCCCCGAAGCCCAGTTGCACCTCGGTATCGCGTACCTGCACGACGGAGCACGGCCCCGCCTCGATCACCGTGACGGGCACGTGGACCCCGTCCTCGGCGAAGATGCGTGTCATCCCCAGTTTCTTGCCGATCAGCGCGTTCATGCCTGCCGCCCCCTACTGCACTTTGATTTCGACATCCACGCCCGCCGGGAGATCGAGCTTCGTCAGCGCGTCCACCGTTTGCGAGCGGGTATCGAGAATGTCGATCAGCCGCTTGTGCGTCTTCAACTCGAACTGCTCCCGGCTCTTTTTGTCGATGTGCGGGCTGCGCAGCACCGTCCACATCTGCCGCTTCGTGGGCAGGGGGATCGGTCCCGACACCTGTGCCCCGGTCTTCTCGGCCGTGCGGACGATGTCGGCCGCGGCCTGATCAATCAGCGCGTGGTCGAATGCTTTCAAGCGAATCCGGATTCTACCGGCCATAAGTCCTCATGAATGCGGAGTGCGGAATGGGGAGTGCGGAACATTCATTCCGCATTCCGAATTCGGCATTCCGCATTATTTCAGGATTTTCGTCACGACGCCCGCGCCCACCGTGCGGCCGCCTTCCCGAATCGCAAACCGCAGCTGCTCCTCCATCGCGATCGGCGTGATCAGCTCAATCTCCATCTTCGTGTTGTCCCCCC
>Ga0193727_1000114_pt1 | contig 25603 bp, 23 predicted proteins | sample H2c2metaG_FD_143051 | JGI IMG/M metagenome (GOLD analysis project Ga0193727, IMG submission 143051) | Soil microbial communities from a riparian zone of the East river system, Colorado, United States - H2c2 | ecosystem: Environmental > Terrestrial > Soil > Riparian zone | place: USA: East River...
CTCGACGCGTCGTTCTGCCCGGTCCGCCGGGTGGCGTACGAAGTCGACAGCGCGCGCGTCGAACAGCGTACCGACCTGGACAAACTCGTGCTCGACATCGAGACCAACGGCACGATCGACGCCGAGGAAGCCGTGCGCAAGGCAGCCGAGATCCTGCAGGATCAGCTGACCGTGTTCGGAGATTTCACGCGCCGCGAGAACGAAGCGACCAAGGCCGACAAGGCCGGCGTCGATCCGGTCCTGCTGCGTCCGATCGACGACCTGGAACTGACCGTGCGTTCGGCCAACTGCCTGAAGGCCGAGAGCATCTACTACATCGGCGACCTCGTGCAGCGTACCGAAGTCGAACTGCTGAAGACGCCGAATCTCGGCAAGAAGTCGCTGACCGAGATCAAGGACGTGCTGTTTTCGCGTGGCCTGTCGCTCGGCATGAAGCTGGAGAACTGGCCGCCCGCGGGCTTGCAGCACGGCATGCAGTTGAGCTGAAGATAGAAAGTTGCGGTCCCCGTGTTTCAGGGGTCGCTGGAAAGTTTGACGTCATGCCCGCGAAAGCGGGCATCCATTTTGATCTTGCGGCCGTTCTGGAATAAAACAAAATGGATTCCCGCCTTCGCGGGAATGACGGCTGAAAAAATAACGTCGCGGTAGTAATTGCGACGTCAATAGCGGGAAGTTTCCGCGGGGTACCGGACCTGTGCGCCGGTTCTTCATAACAATAGATCAGAGGATTTTGTCATGCGTCACCTTAAGTCAGGTCGCAAATTCAGCCGTACTTCGAGTCATCGCGAGGCGATGTTCAAGAACATGGCGGCTTCGCTGTTCAAGCACGAATTGATCCGCACCACGCTGCCCAAGGCGAAGGAACTTCGCCGCGTTGCCGAGCCGCTGATCACGCTCGCCAAGACTGAGTCCGTGGCCAATCGTCGCCTCGCATTCGCGCGCCTGCGCGACAAGGTCGCTGTCGGCAAGCTGTTCGTCGAACTGGGTCCGCGCTACCGCGAGCGCAAGGGCGGCTACCTGCGCATCCTCAAGTGTGGCATGCGTGTTGGCGACAATGCGCCGATGGCCTACGTCGAACTCGTCGATCGGCCCCGTTCCGACGCCGCCGAAGCGGCGGAATAAAGCCAAGTCTTGAGTCCTGTAGCGGCCCTGGCGGGAAACTGCCGGGGCCGTGTGCTTTTTTGCCGAGCTGTTATCCCTCGCGCCCGCGCATTCAAGGCGTCGCGCAGAAAATGCGTCGCCAGTCGTTCGGCGCCTGTCCGCTGCCTTGGGCCGGTAGCGAGCAACGGTGCCGTTGCGGGGAACGTCGGCCGCCTCGTCGTTGTCACTGACTTACCGCAGCACCGGCCAGTTGGGGGAACCTGATGTTCAATCCGTTTCGTTGGTCTTTCCGCGCGCAGTACGCATTGGGCTTCGTCGGCTGCGTGACACTGCTCGCGTACGCCTACTATTCCCAGTTCCAGCTTGGCGTCGAACCCTGCCCACTGTGCATCTTCCAGCGCCTGGCCTTCATCGCCATGGCGATATTCTTCCTCGCGGGCGCGATCCATCTTCCCGGCGCGCGTGGCCGGCGCGTCTATTCGCTGTTTGTGCTGCTCGGTGCCTGTGCCGGCGTCGCGATCGCCGCGCGCCACTTGTGGGTGCAGCACCTGCCGCCCGACCCGATGGCCGGTTGCGCGCCGGGCTGGAACTACATGTTCGAAAATTTCCCGATCAGCGAAGCGATCAAGAAAGCCTTCACCGGCCATGCCGACTGCGCGGAAGTCAATTGGACCCTGCTCGGCCTGTCGATGCCGTTCTGGGGCATCATGTCTTTCCGCAGTGCAGCAAAGACCGTCATCATGAAAGCCGATCCGCGCACCCTGACGCCTGTCCGCGAAGCCACGGATTGGTCGCCGGGCTCCTGGCAGAACAAGCCGGCAGTCCAGCAGCCGACCTATCCGGATGATGCGGCGCTCGCACGCGCGCTCGGTGAACTCAGCGAACTGCCGCCGCTGGTGACATCGTGGGAGGTGCTTTCACTGAAGCGCAAACTTGCGGATGCGGCTGAAGGCCGTTGTTTCCTGCTGCAGGGCGGCGAATGCGCGGAGAGTTTCGCCGACTGCAATTCTTCGCTGATCACGAATCGGCTGAAGGTCCTGCTGCAGATGAGTGTCGTGCTCGTCCACGGGCTCAAGCTGCCGGTCGTGCGTCTCGGGCGCTTCGCCGGCCAGTATGCGAAGCCGCGTTCGGCCGATACCGAGACGCGCGATGGCGTGACGCTGCCGTGCTATCGCGGCGATCTGGTCAACGCGCCCGAATTCTCGGCCGCTGCACGGGCGGCGGATCCGCAACGCCTGATCGAAGGTCATTCGAAATCGGCGCTGACGATGAATTTCGTGCGCTCACTGATCGACGGCGGGTTCGCCGATCTGCACCATCCCGAATACTGGGACCTGGCCTGGGTCGAGCATTCACCGTTGCAGGACGAGTATCGGCAGATGGTCGAAGCGATCGGCGACTCGGTACGCTTCATGGAAACCCTGGCCGGGGAGGCGATCGGCAATTTCAGCCGGGTGGATTTCTATACTTCACATGAGGCATTGCTGTTGCACTACGAGCAGGCACAGACGCGCCAGGTACCGCGCCACTGGGGCTGGTTCAACCTGTCGACGCACTTTCCCTGGATCGGCATGCGCACGGCCGCTCTCGAAGGCGCGCATGTCGAATATTGCCGTGGCATTCGCAACCCGATCGGACTCAAGGTCGGGCCGGGCGTGACGCCCGACCTGCTGCTGCGCACGGTCGCGGCGCTCAACCCGGACAACGAGCCTGGGCGTCTGACCCTCATCCATCGCATGGGCGCAGCGAAGATCGAGGCCGAACTGCCGCGTCTGCTCGACGCCATCAAGGCCGAAGGCGCGAAGGTGCTGTGGTGTTGCGATCCGATGCACGGTAACGGCGAGACGCTCGGCAATGGCGTCAAGACGCGCCGCTTCGAAAACATCCGCGGTGAACTCGAGCTTGCCTTCGATATCCATGCCGCGCGCGGCACGCGCCTCGGTGGCGTGCACCTGGAGTTGACCGGTGAGAACGTCACCGAATGCCTTGGCGGCGCACGTGACCTGACCGAAACGGATCTCAAGCGCGCCTACAGATCGACAGTCGATCCACGCCTGAACTACGAGCAGTCGCTGGAAATGGCCATGCTGATCGTGCGCAAACGCGGCCGTGGTACGACGACGGCGGTGACGGCTTAGTACTAGCCGTACTGCGCCCTCCCGGATCGTCGCGCGCGTCGACACATGCAGGCTTTACTGGTTTCCCTGGTCGCCGTTGCCGTCGCCGAGATCGGTGACAAGACGCAGTTGCTGGCTCTGATTCTCGCGGCGCGCTACCGCAAGCCGTGGCCGATATGCGTCGGCATCTTCGTGGCTACGCTCGTCAATCACGCCCTCGCCGGCGAGGCCGGTGTGCTGCTGACGCAGTGGCTTTCGCCGGCTGCACTACGCTGGATCATCGGCCTGAGTTTTTTGTCGGTCGCTGTCTGGGCGCTGTTTCCCGACAAGATCGACGAAGCCGAGGCGCAGCGGACCACGCATCACGGCGTGTTCATCGCCACAGCCGTTGGTTTTTTTCTGGCCGAAATGGGCGACCGCACGCAGATTGCCACAGCCATGCTCGCCGCGCATTACCAACCCTTGTGGCAAGTGGTTGCCGGCACAACGCTGGGCATGCTGGCGGCAAACGTTCCGGTTGTGTTTCTCGGCGCGCGCTTCGCGCACCGGTTGCCGTTGCGCGCGACGCGCCTGATCGCCTGTGTGTTGTTCGCCGTGCTCGGTGTGATCGTTCTGTTGCACTGAGCGCGGCGGGCGTCACGGTGTGTCGATGGCGGGCAGGAATTTCGGTGGCTGGCGCGCGTGCGCCGATTGCTCGAACGCGTAGGCCAGCCCGATCAGCTTCGGCTCGCTCCAGGCGCCGGCGAAGAAACTCAATCCGACAGGCAGCCCGTGCACGAAGCCGGCCGGCACGGTGATGTCGGGATAGCCGGCTACTGCCGCCGGGCTCGAACTGCCCCCGGCACTGTGATCGCCATTGATCCAGTCGGTCGCCCATGCCGGTCCGCCGGTGGGTGCGATCAGCGCATCGAGGCGGCTCTTTTTCAGAGCGGCGTCGATACCCTTGCGGCCGGCAAGCAACTTTTCCCTGGCCAACGCGGCGCGATAGACCTTGTCGGTCAGCGGGCCGCGTGCCTGCGATTTCTCGAACAGGTCCTGATCGAACCATGGCATCTCGCGCGCACGTTCGCGCTCGTTGAACTTGATCAGGTCCGCCAGCGAGCGTGGTGCTCCGGCGCCGGCAGGCAGGCCGGCCAGATAGGCATCCAGGTCATGCTTGAATTCGTATTCGAGCACGATCAGCTCGGCATCGTCGTACTTGCCGAGGTTCGCGAGCTCGACCGGATCGACAACGGTCGCACCGGCGGCTTTCAGGGCTTCGATGTTCCTCGCCAGCAGCGCATCGACGTCGGGGCTGAATCCGGCCAGCTTGCGCACGACGCCGATGCGCGCGCCGCGCAAGGCGTTGGCATCGAGATAGTGTGTGTAATCGCTGCGATGCGCATCGCCGCTTGCACTGAGCGCGTCGCGGGCATCGCTGCCGATGATCGCGTTCAGCACCGCTGCGGCATCGGCCACGCTGCGCGCCATCGGTCCGGCCGTGTCCTGACTGTGCGCGATCGGAATTATCCCGGCACGGCTGACCAGGCCCAATGTCGGCTTGATGCCGACGATCCCGTTCGCTGCCGCCGGGCACACGATCGATCCATCCGTTTCGCTGCCGATGCCGGCGACGGCGAGATTCGCCGAGATCGCGGCGCCGGTGCCCGAGCTCGAACCACACGGATTACGATCGAGCGCATAGGGATTACGCGTCTGTCCACCGCGACCGCTCCAGCCGCTGGAAGCATGCGACGAACGGAAATTGGCCCATTCACTCAGGTTGGTCTTGCCGAGAATCACGGCACCGGCTGCGCGCAAATTTGCCGCGACCGTCGAATCGAGCGCCGCAATCGAGCCGGCAAGTGCGAGCGAGCCTGCTGACGTATGCATGGCGTCGGCCGTTTCGATGTTGTCCTTGATCAGCACCGGAATTCCATGCAGCGGCCCACGTACTTTTCCGCTCTTGCGTTCCGCATCGAGCTGGTCGGCAATCTTCAGTGCATCGGGATTCAGCTCGATGACTGCATGCAGCGACGGTCCGGCCTTGTCGACGGCTGCGATGCGGTCGAGGTAGAGCTGTGCGATCGCGTGGGCGGTCAGCTCGCCCGCAGTCATGCGTCGTTGCAGGTCGCCGATGCCGGCTTCCTCCAGCGCAAAACCGGCCGATCCATCGGCGCCCGGCGCGCTGCGCGGATGCGTCAGGGCAAGAGCGGCCGCAATGAGTGCTGTAGCCAGTACAACGCGATTCATGCGTTTCCCCCCCGGTAAACTTGTTGCGCCGACTATGGCAGGTTCTTCGAGTCGTAGTCACCCGCACTCAGCGCGATTGCGGCATGCGCAAACGGCTCGGCCAGCCGACGCGGACCAGGGTCTGGTCCGGATCGGACAGCGCGAACTCATACATTCCCCACGGCTTGTCTTCCGGCGTCTGTCCCAGGCGTCTGGCGAGCTCGTCGACGCCTTCAGTATAAAAGTACAGGCCGAACGGATTACGGTCCGTGACCAGCCAGCCGTCAGGGGCAATCACCAGGTGCAGTTCGCCCCCGCCGTCGTTGGCCAGGATGCGATAGTTGCCGCTGTCGCTGTCGTGGCGCCTGAATCCAAGGCGTTCATAGAACGCTTCGCTGGTGTCGAGATTGCGGCAGGGCACGATAGCGATCAGGGCATTGGGCATGGTCGGAAAGGCGATATCTCAGCGCGGGCGTTCGTGCACAAGTCTAACGCGTTGCCCCGTTTTTTCGACCATGCCGGGTGCAAAATATCCAGAGCGCATCGGGTATTTCCGTTCAGATTGCCAGCGTACACAGCAGGGCAGCTGCTCAGCGCAGTGCCTTGCGCACGACCAATTTCAAGCCGGACCACACCGGGCTGACTGCGCAGACCTTGATGTCGACAAATCCGAGCGGCAGCGCGATCTCGCGAATCGTTTCCTCGGTGATGTCGGTCGGAACTTTTGCGGACTTCTTCGGCCATGAAACCCAGATCGCGGCATCCGCGCGAAGCTTGCCGCGCAGGGCGATCAGATGTTTCTGCAGTTCGCCGCGGCGATCGGCGAAAACATGTGCCAGATCGACATCCGGACCCGGCCGCTTCTCGAAACGCACGTCGTTTGGCAGCGGCTCCAGCATGCCAACGTAATCTTCCGGTGTGGCGATCGGCAGCACGCGGCTGCCATCGACGATGCCGAGTTTCTTCGCCAGCGGGGTTCCGGAATAGCCGGGCGTGACCGGGCTGCCGGCCGCTTGGGTCGCAAGCGCTTTCTTCACGTCATCGCGTCCGTCATTGACGCCGTTTCCGCTGGCGGATCGGCTCAGCGTATCACGCTGACCGACGGCCGTTCATTGCGCCTGCAATCGCTGTGCGCTGGCGATCCAAGCGTGCCCCCGTTTCAAGTTCGCGTCCCCCAGCTCTGGAAAATTCGCGGCAGGCCCATCACCGTCTCGGGATCCTCGGCCGCTGCGTTCAAGCCCGCGATAACGCTCCCGATCTCGTCTTCGCCGGCCAGTCCCTCGGCGACAACCGCCTCGGCGATGCGCGTCATGGTAATCGCAGCGACGAACTTGCCGTCCCCATCGATATGCGCCGGCTGCACGACGTTGATCTGCACACTTTGCAGCCCCGCCCGGCGCAGCATGCCGGGCACCTTCGGGCCGATGTTGGGATCGCCGCCGCGGCGCTTGACGACCTGCCGATACAGGTCCGTGTAGCGCTGATAGGCCGCGCAATGTGGATGGCAGAAACTGCCGCTGAAGTCGATGTCCTCGACGACGACGATGCCGCCGCGCCGGCTCGCCTCGACCATGGCGTCGACGCATCGCGCCGGAGCGGACAGGTGCGTGAGTATGAAACGCGCGTAGACCAGATCCTGCTGCCCGGCACCCGCACATTCCTGCGCGTCGGCGACGCGGAACTCGACGTTGTCGACCTTCCCGGCGGCGGCATCCTGCCGCGCGAGCGCGATGATTTCGGCATCCGCATCGGTGCCGATGACTTTGCCGTGCGGCCCGACCTGGCGCGCCAGGTACAGCGTCACATCGCCGCCGCCGCACGCGACATCGAGGCAGTTCATTCCTGTACGCAGGCCCACATCGCCGAGCAAGCGCGACGTCGTCGGCAACATGACGGCGGCGAGCAGCTTCAGGCGTTCCTTGCCCTGCCTGCCGCCACCGATCGCGTATCGTGTCATCACCCGTCCCGGCGTTGGGCAGTCGGGTACACGATCAAGCGCGCTTGCGTCCGGACGCGTTTGCGTTTCGCGTCGACGATCCCGACGGCTGGCTTGTTGCATGCTTCGCGGTCCCGCTCGCCGGCCGGCGTGACCGCTGTTTCGCGGAGATCGACTTTACGACGGTGGTCAGTGGTGGCGCAGCGGCAAACGCTGCCGCGTGCGCTGCGAGTGCGTGCCTGAGCAACGCCTTCACCGCTGCGCAGTCCAGATCATCCGGCGCCTCGAGGCGCATCTCAGCGGTGGTAGGACCTACTTGTCCAGCGTGAAGCCGATCTTGATCGTCACCTGCCAATGCGCAACCTTTGCGCCGTCGATGCCGCCGCGCACTTCGAGGACTTGAAACCATTTGATGTTGCGGATCGATTTCGATGCACGCGAAATCGCGGTGCGAATTGCGTCGTCACTGCTTTTCGACGACGTGCCGGTGATTTCCAGGGACTTGTATACATGGTCGGCCATGGCGATGTTTCCGGAGTTGGACCGGCTCTGATGCTACGCCTTTGCCTATCGACAAAGAAGGGATCGAGCGGCGCCAGCCAGGCGTGCGCGCGGGCCGCGGCGAGATACTGTGAAGGCCCATGCCGCGCTCACAGGCGCGCCCATGCCTGACTCGTGCCGAGCAGATGGACGATGCCGAAAGCCAGGCAAATCGCCGAGCTCCAAAACCAGAACGCGGTTGCCTTTTCCGGTGCCAGCAGGAACAGGGGCACTACGACCAGTCCGCGCAGCAGGTAAATAGCGGTGATGACACAGAGGCCCACGCGCAGCAGCGGCAGCCGAGGAACGACCCCGGCACCGGAGAGCGCATAGAACGACCAGACGATCAGCACTGCGACAATCGCCGAAGTAACCGCTGTCGGGTACCAGCTTCCTGCTTCAGCCAGCCTTGCCATTCGTTCGCCGGCGCCGAAAAAGCGATACCACGGGGCACCGAAAAGGATGCAGCCGAGGTGCAGGACTGCGGCGAGCGCACTGAGCGCCGCACCGCAAACCAGATACGTGTTGCGATCGCCTTCCATCACTGGTCAGATTGCCGCACTTATGTACTCGCGGACGAATTGACGCCAAGGAATTGCCGTCGCAGGCGTCAGGAATCGGAGTATCCGCTCGCGCCGCGGCGGCCGGCAATAGGTCATCAGGCGTTCCGCACAAACGCTGCCGCGTCAAGCCTGGTCGGAGCGACAAGGCTTGCCAGATGCGGCACGACGCTTGCGCCGTCGATCAGCAGTTCGCCGAGCGAAATCGGCAGCGTGAAGCGGCGACGGCCCGCACTGCCGGGATTGACGTACAGCACGCCGTTGCGTTGTGTCAGTCTGGGCCGGTGCGAGTGTCCGCTGACGACAACCTGCACGCCGGCGGCTGTCGGATCGATGTCGAGTTGCGCGATGTCGTGGATGACGTAGACGAAGATTCCGCCCAACTGCACGAGCTCGACTTCTGCAACGGCGTCTGCCCACACCCCCGCGTCGTTATTGCCACGCACCGCCGTGACCGGCGCGATGCGGGCAAGCTGCTGCAGAATCCCGACACCACCGATATCACCGGCGTGGATGATGTGATCGCAGCCGGCCAGAAACGCAATAGCCTCCGGCCGCAGCAGTCCGTGTGTGTCGGAGATCAGTCCAATGCGCAGCATTGCTTGTCAGTGTCCTCGAATCACGGCTGCGTGACCTTTGCCGTTCCACTGCGCGGCCGTTCCGGCCGGAGTTCAGTCGATGCGTTTCCAGATCAGCTCCGTTGCGCTACCCGTGGAGCCCGACTTGTTGGCGTAGCGAAGCTCATCGCCCTGGAGTGTAAACGTCCGTTTCTGTTCGATACCATCCCAGTTCGGGTAGGTCGAGGTCTCGATGCGGAAATCGAGCGTATGGTTTGCCGCGTCGACAGCAAGCGTGCCGTAATGGGCCATGCTGCCATCGACGATCGCGTTATTTTCCGCGGCCGTCGCCGTGGTCCGATTGTTCGACGCGACCTTGGGCAGATCGGCGCGCCGGACGATCAGAACATACCGTCCGTTCGCTTCTATCGTGAAGATGCCGCGCGGATGCGCGCCGTACATGTCGGTCTTCCTGCCTTCGTGGATGCTCTGTGCCGAGACGAGCTTCCAAACGCCGGCGATGTCCTGAAGCGATTGTGCAGATGCGCTGCCCATGGCAAGGGCGAGCAGCAGGGCTGAAATGGCGGCGATGTTCCTGAGCGGATGTCCCATGTGCTTCCCCGGTATGCATTGCTGTTTGAAGCGTTCGTTACGCGGCTGGCGCGCGCTCGATAGCGGCGCTGCGGCAGAATAGCGCAACGGCGACTGCTGCATCGGGCCGATTGCATCGAAACGAGCGGCTTGCCAAAGCGCTGGAATGCGTCTTGCGTCGATGCCGTTCTATCGGGGCAGCCTTTCTGCGCTGGTGACGTTGCTGTTCGTGATGAGGTAGCGCGTCAAATAGGCCGAACCATCGTCGTACAGCCATTCTTCGCGACGATCCTCATTGGCGAACAGAACCCCGCGAGCCCGGTGTACAACCGAGCCCCCGCTGAACTGGCGAGAAGCCGGCTCACCGCAATGCGCGATCAATTCGCCGGAAGTCAGTCCGCGCGACGTGACGGCAGCAATGCACGACGTGCCGATCTCGTTGACGCCGTATCCGAGCGGCTCGATCTTCTGCAGCTGACCGTCGCGAAAAGTTAGGCGCTGCATGAACATCGAGCTGCCGAAATTGAAGTACCAGACGTCCCAGTTCACCTCATGCTGCTGCTCGATCGGTCCACCCGCCCCGAGGATTTCGAGCGATACGAAGGTGTCTGTCCAGAATGGTGCGCCGCAGGCATTGCGGACTTGCGCGGCGATCATGCTTTCTTTCACGATGCGGCTGCCGCAGCGCAGGTTGAGCGCAAATGCGTTTGCCGAAGCAAGGATGGCGATGCCGGCGAGCAGCAGACGCAACAACGAAAACGCTCGTGGGGTCACGCTCGTTCCTAGTGTCCTGTTCCGCAAGTACCATCAAATAATTCCGGCGTCTTTCGCCGCGATCCTGCGTTGCTCGTCGTCACCGTAGCCCCACTACGCCTCCTCCTCGCGCCTTGTCTCGCGGCGAAATCCATCCGGAATTTCTTCGCGTTACTTGCGGAACAGGACACTAGGCAGTTGATCTGCCCTTGGTGCGCATATTGACATTGAAAGTTCAGCGCGTGCAGAAGCCGGCGACCTGCGGCCGGCTCCTGCGCGGAGCATCGAAGGCGACGAAACACCAGAGCGCCGATCGACGCAGCGCGCGTCCGACCGGGCGAAGGGAACTACGCCGCGTGGCGCGACGCCCGCTTGCGATCGTTCTCGGTCAGGTGCTTCTTGCGCAGGCGGATGCCCTTCGGCGTGACTTCGACCAGTTCGTCGTCTTCGATGAACTCGAGCGCCTGCTCGAGCGACATCCGGATCGGCGGCGTCAGCTGAACGTTTTCGTCCTTGCCGGCAGCGCGGATATTGGTCAGCTGCTTGGCGCGCAGCGCGTTGACGGTCAGGTCATTGTCCTTGGCGTGGATGCCTACCAGCTGGCCTTCGTAGATCTCGACGCCTTCGCCGATCAGCAGGCGGCCGCGTTCCTGCAGGCTGACCAGCGCATACGCCGGCGCCATGCCCATGCCGTTGGAGATCATCACGCCGTTCGGGCGCTTGGCGATTGCACCCTCGGCGACCGGGCCGTAATGGTCGAACACATGGAACAGCAATCCGGTGCCGGCAGTGACGGTGCGGAATTCGGTCTGGAAGCCGATCAGTCCACGCGCGGGTATCAGGTATTCGAGGCGCACGCGGCCTTTGCCGTCGGGCTCCATGTTCTTGAGCTGACCCTTGCGCGAACCGAGGCGTTCCATGACGCCGCCCTGGAACTGTTCTTCCATATCGACGACGAGCTGTTCCCACGGTTCGTGCGTGACGCCGTCGACTTCCTTGATGATGACCTCAGGGCGCGACACGGCCAGTTCGTAGCCTTCGCGGCGCATCGTCTCGATCAGCACGGACAAATGCAGTTCGCCGCGGCCAGACACCTTGAACTTGTCGGCGTCTTCGGTTTCCTCGACGCGCAGCGCGACGTTGTGCAGCGCTTCGCGCAGCAGGCGCTCGCGGATCTGGCGGCTGGTCAGGAACTTGCCGCCGCTCGAATCCTTCTTGCCGGCGAACGGCGAGTTGTTGACCTGGAAGGTCATGCTGATGGTCGGCTCGTCGACGGTGAGGACCGGCAGACCCTCGGGTGCATCGAGCGCGCAGACCGTGTCGGAAATGCCGAGTGCTTCGACACCGGAAATCGCGACGATGTCGCCGGCCTGCGCTTCGGGAACTTCGCGGCGCTCCAGGCCCATGAAGCCGAGCACCTGCAGCACGCGGCCCTGGCGCTTCTTGCCTTCGCGGTCGACGATGGAGACGGTCTGGTTCGTGCGCACTTTGCCGCGCTCGATGCGGCCGATGCCGATCAGGCCGACATAGCTGTTGTAGTCGAGCTGGCTGATACGCATCTGGAACGGCCCGTTCGGATCGACCTTCGGTCCCGGCACGTGCTTCATGATCGCTTCGTACAACGGCACCATGTCGCCGGAACGCACTTCCGGATCCAGGCCGGCATAGCCGTGTAGCGCCGACGCATAGACCACCGGGAAATCGAGCTGCTCGTTGGTCGCACCGAGTCGGTCGAACAGGTCGAACGTCTGGTTCAGTACCCAGTCCGGGCGCGCGCCGGGACGGTCGACCTTGTTGATCACCACGATGGGCCTAAAGCCCATCTGAAACGCTTTCTGCGTGACGAAGCGCGTCTGCGGCATCGGGCCGTCCATCGCGTCGACCAGCAGCAGCACCGAGTCGACCATCGACAACACGCGCTCGACTTCGCCACCGAAATCGGCGTGCCCCGGCGTATCGACGATGTTGATGCGGTTCTCGCGCCAGGTGATTGCCGTGTTCTTCGCCAGGATCGTGATGCCACGCTCCTTTTCCTGGTCGTTCGAATCCATCACGCGCTCGGCGAGCACAGTGCGTTCGCTGAACGTGCCGGACTGCTTGAGCAGGCAATCGACCAGGGTGGTCTTGCCGTGGTCGACGTGGGCGACGATGGCGATGTTGCGCAGGTTTTCGATAGACATGGCGAAAGGCCCGCAACAGGCGGGCTGGGTCCAGTGGGAATCGGCGGATTATACCCTGATTTTATGCCAATTTCTGCGTTGCAGCATCACTGCTCTCCGCTATCGCCCTCAAGACGTATCGACAGCTCCGGCCAGCGTGACTTCACATGACTTGACGCAAGTCGGGAGAGAGGGCGGGGTGGGGGAAGCGTATCGCCCGCTGCGAAGGCTTGAATCACTGCGGAGCGCCCCCGTCACCCAACCCTCTCTCCCCATGCAGGCATGGGGAGAGGGCTGAAAAAAGGCGTCTCGACCGCGTATTCGCCTGTGCGTCCGGACACTGCCGGGCGGGTTCTTCGGGCTTCGCGACAACGACGAGCGTGCGCATCGGTTCGGACACCCGTTCGTGACTTTCGTCGTGTGAACCCGGTCATCTCATTCCGCTATCATTGCGGCTGAACAGAAGGAGCGAAATCCGGATGAGCGCCACCAATGACCTGCAAGCCCACATCGTGACCGGCCGCGGCACGATCCACCTGCGTTTGTTCCCCGACCAGGCACCGATGACCGTGGCGAATTTCGTCAATCTCGCGGTGCGCGGCTACTACGACGGACTGGCGTTTCATCGCGTGATCCCGGAATTCATGATCCAGGGAGGCTGCCCGGAAGGTTCCGGCAGCGGTGGTCCCGGTTATCGCTTCGAAGACGAGATCGTGCCGACGCTGAAGCACGACAAGGCAGGCGTGCTGTCGATGGCGAACGCCGGGCCGGCAACGAACGGCAGCCAGTTCTTCATCACCCACGTACCGACGCCGTGGCTCGACGGCAAACACACCGTATTCGGCCAGATCCTGAGCGGGGAAGACCGCGCGATCGTCGATGCCGTGCGCCAGGGCGAGAAGATCGGCTCGATCTCGATCAAGGGCGACTATGCGCCACTGTTCGAAAAGATGAAGGACAGGCTCGAGCGCTGGAACCAGACGCTCGACGCGGCCAAGCAATGACGCGCGGCGCGTACGACTGATCTGACGGACTGCTGTTGCAGATCGGTTTCGCGTTCTGCGCGTTCCGCTCGCAGTCGCAGCCTGCAAAACAAAGGCCGCTCCAGGGCGGCCTTTTTTCGCTTCAGCCGCGTCCGTGTCGCTTCATGCGAAGACGTGAAAATGCTCGATGAGCCAGAGCAGAATCAGCGCACCGATAATTGACATGACGAAGCCGGCCGGATGGAACATGGCACCGTCGACCGGCTTGCTGATCATCGAACCGAGGAAGCCGCCGACCAGCGAGCCTCCGATACCGATCAGCGAGGTCATCCAGAAACCCATATGGTCAACGCCGGGCATGATGGCGCGCGCGATCAGACCGACGATAAATCCTATGATGATCGACCAAATGATATGCAACATTGTCATCTCCGTTGATTGATGAGAACCAATCCCCGCTTCCCCGGCGCGAGCCTAGCAAATTTCCGCAGTGCCGGCATGATGACTGTCACCGGCCGTAGCGCGCGCAGCCGATCGGCGCCGGCGCTGGTCCGGCGCCATTTTGATGCGCTGCGCAATGCAGCGCTGTGCTAGAATTTCGCGCCCCCGATTCGATCATGCGAGGAAATCCGATGCCGATGCTCGCCGAGCGCATGGGTCGTGCAAAACCCAGTGCGATCATGCTGGTTGCCGACAAGGCAAAGAAACTCAAGGCGGCGGGCCGCGACATCATCAGTTTCTCGATCGGCGTGCCGAATTTCCTTCCGGGCGCCCACGTTTACGCTGCGGCGCACGACGCGCTGGAACACGACAGTGGCCAGTACGGTTCGAACCGCGGCTCCGACGCGCTGCTCGACGCCTTCCTCAAGCACCTGCGTGAAGGCGGCTTCGACGGCTACGAACGCAAGCACCTGGCTTGCGGCGTCGGCGCCAAGCAGGTGTTGTTCAATGTCATGTACGCGCTGCTCAACGATGGCGACGAGATCCTGATCCCGACGCCGTACTGGACCAGCTACGTCGACATCGCCGACATCCTCGGCGCGAAGATCACGCTGCTGCCGTGTCCTGCCGTTCAGGACTACAAGCTGACGCCGGCGCAGCTCGATGCGGCGGTCAAGCCAACCACCAAGATGCTGCTGTTCAACAATCCGTCGAATCCGACCGGCATGGTTTACACACCCGCCGAGGTCAAGGCGCTGGCCGATGTGCTGGCGGATCATCCGAACCTGTGGGTGCTGTCCGACGACATCTACAACCGCATGATCTTTGACGGGCTGCCGTACGCACACCTGGTCAAGGCGCGGCCCGAGCTGCGTGATCGCGTGGTGCTGATCGATTCGATTTCAAAATCGTACGGCATGCCGGGCTGGCGCGTCGGCATGATCGCCGCGCCCGAATCCGTCGCCCAGGCGATGGTCACACTCAACTCGAACCACATCACGAACCTGCCTGAAGTCGTCAGCGCCGCGGCGACCGCGGCATTCGATGGGCCGCAGGACGTGACCGTGGCCAAGTGTGCCGACTTTTCCCATCGTCGCGATGAAGTCGTGGCCGCGCTCGCGGCAATCCCCGGCGTGGGCTGCCCGCGTCCGCAGGGCGCGTTCTATGCATTCCCGGATATCTCCATTGCCTTCGGCAAAAAGCATGGCGCGAACGCCATCAACAACGATGTCGACTTCTGCAATGCGCTGCTCGATATGAAAGGCGTCGCCTGCGTGCCGGGCTCGGCCTTCGGCGAACCGCGCGCGATCCGCATTTCGTATACTTGTAAACCCGCCGAACTGACCGACGGATTGAAGCGCTTGCAGGCGTTTTTCGCTGAACTGAACTAAATGGAAACATGTATGCCCTTCTCCCGCTGGCGGGAGAAGGTGCCCCACCTTCACGCACTGCGGGTGGCCGGCAGCTTCCAAGTCGAATGCAGTGCATGAAGGTGGGGCGGATGAGGGTGGCGCATCTGCGACGATGACGCCGAACCCGGCGCCACCCTCACCCCGGCCCTCTCCCGCCAGCGGGAGAGGGGGAAAATCCAAGGAGTCGCACTATGAAATCCCCCGTTCGCGTCATGGTTACCGGCGCCGCCGGCCAGATCGGCTATGCACTGCTGTTCCGCATCGCCGCCGGTGACATGCTCGGCAAGGACCAGCCGGTGATCCTGCACCTGCTCGAGATCACGCCGGCGTTGCCGGCGCTGCAGGGCGTTGTCATGGAATTGAACGACTGCGCATTCCCGACGCTGGCCGGGATCGTCGCGACCGACGATGCCAACGTCGCGGCCAAGGATGTCGACTACGCACTGCTGGTTGGCGCGCGTCCGCGCGGCCCCGGCATGGAGCGCAAGGACCTGCTCGAAGCCAACGGCGCGATCTTCGCCCCGCAGGGCAAGGCGTTGAACGCGCATGCCAAGCGCGACGTCAGGGTGCTCGTCGTCGGCAATCCGGCGAACACGAATGCACTAATCGCGCAGCAGAACGCGCCGGACCTCGATCCGAATTGCTTCACCGCGATGGTCCGACTCGATCACAATCGCGCGCTGTCGCAGCTCGCCGAGAAGACCGGCCAGCACACGACGCAGATCGCCAAGGTCACGATCTGGGGAAACCATTCCTCGACGCAGTACCCGGACCTGCACCACGCGACGGTCGGCGGCAAGGCCGCGCTGAGTCAGGTCGACGACGCCTGGTACAAGGCGACTTTTATCCCGACCGTGCAGCAGCGTGGCGCGGCGATCATCAAGGCGCGCGGCGCGTCGAGCGCGGCGTCTGCAGCGTCGGCCGCGATCGATCACATGCGCACCTGGGCGCAGGGCACGGCCGACGGCGACTGGGCCTCGATGGGCATTCCTTCCGACGGCAGCTACGGCATCGCACCGGGCGTGATCTATGGGTACCCGGTCATCTGCAAGAATGGAAAATTCAGCATCGTGCAGGGCCTCGAGATCAATGCGTTCTCGCGCGAACGCATGGACGCGACCGAAAAGGAACTGCGCGAAGAACGCGCCGGCGTCGAGCACCTTTTCGCCAAGCGTTGAAGCGTCGACTGCATGAAGCCGCGTAGGGCAGGAGAAGCCGCCGAGCAGCGCATCCCGCCGCCCCCGCGGCGCGTCGCCGCCGCCTGGCCCGCGCTCGCTAACATTTCTTAACGAATCGTCCGGGCCGGCCCAATGGCGCCAGCCGGGCGCGCCCGCGTAAACTCACACGCTTTGCCGAAATCAATCCAGGGGTCACACATGAAGAAGACCATCGTTGGCGCGGTGTGCATGGTGCTTGCCAGCGCGAGCGCATTCGCTGCCGAAGGCATGTGGACGCCAGACAACCTGCCGAAGCAGCAGCTGCAGGAAAAGTATAAATTTTCGCCGGGCGCCGACTGGATCGGCCACACCCGGCGCGCCGCGCTGCGCCTTGCCGGCGGCTGCTCCGGCTCGTTTGTATCGCCAAGCGGCCTCGTTCTGACCAATCACCACTGCGTCAACTCGTGCGTGCAGCAGTTGTCGACCGCGGAAAAGGACTTCATCAAGAGCGGCTTCTACGCGAAGGAACAGAAAGACGAGATCAAATGCCCCGAAATCGAGCTGAACCGGCTCGATGAGATCAGCGACGCCAGCGCACGCGTGAAGGCGGCGACCGAGGGCAAGACCGGCGAGGCCTACAGCAAGGCAGAGAAGGCCGTAAAATCCGAACTCGAGAAGGAATGGGCCGGCGACGACAGCGCGACGACCCGCTGCGACGTCGTCAATCTGTATCACGGCGGCATCTACGATGTATACAAGTACCATCGGTTCCAGGACGTGCGCCTGGTGTTCGCTCCGGAGCTTGCGATGGCGTTCTTCGGCGGCGATCCGGACAACTTCAACTTCCCGCGTTACGACCTCGACATGGGTGTGCTGCGCGCCTACGAAGGCGACAAGCCTGCCGTGGTCAAGGATTTCTTCCCGTTTTCGAAGAATGGTGCCGACGCCGGCGAACTGACGATCGTGGTCGGCAATCCCGGCGGCACCGATCGCCAGCTGACGATTTCACAGCTCGAGACGACGCGCGATGTCGATCTGCTGCACCGCCTGCTGCAGCTGTCCGAACAGCGCGGCGTGATCGAGCAGTTCCGTTCCGAAAGCGAAGAACACGACCGCATCGCCGAGAGCGATCTGTTCGGTACCGAGAATTCGTACAAGGCGCTCAAAGGGCGGCTGGAAGCGCTGCAAGACCCGAAGGTGTTCGAACTCAAGCGCCGCCAGGAAGCCGAACTGCGCGACTACGTCAACGCCGATCCGGCGCGCAAAGCGAAGTTCGGCGCGGCCTGGGACGAGATCGCGAAGGCGCAGGTCACCTATCGAGAAATCACCGTCGCCCACCAGTTCATGGAGGGGCGCAGCGGGTTCTTCTCGAAGTACTTCGGCTACGCGCGCACGCTGGTGCGTGGTGCGGACGAGCGTGCCAAGCCGAATGCGGAACGCCTGCGCGAATTCGGCGAAGCGCGACTGCCGATCATCACGCAGGGGTTGTTCTCGACCGCGCCGGTATATCCGGACTACGAGAAGGTCAAGCTCGCCTGGTCTCTGACCAAGATTCGCGAATGGCTCGGCGCGGACAATGCCTTCGTCAAGCAGGTGCTCGGCAAGGAGTCGCCGCGGGCGCTCGCCGAGAAATGGGTCGGCGGCACGAAGCTCGGCGATCCGGCCGTGCGCAAGGCGTTGTGGAACGATCGCGATGCAGTGGCCAAGTCGGATGATCCGTTTATCGTGCTCGCACGCAGCATCGATCCGCAGGCGCGGGCGATCCGCAAGCGCATGGAAAACGAGGTCGAGTCCGTGGTCGACCACAACGCCGAACTGATTGCCGCCGCGCGCTTCGAGAAATACGGCACCAGCGTGTATCCGGATGCGACCTTCACCGAACGCTTCTCGTTCGGCGAGGTCAGCGGTTGGAATCTCGACGGCGTGCCGGTCAAACCGTTCACCGACATCGCCGGCGCCTTCGCGCGCGCGACGGGATTCGAGCCGTTCGCGCTGCCGCAGACCTGGCTCGACGCGAAGAACGCGCTGAACATGAGCCAGCGTTTCAATTTCGTCACGACCAACGACATCATCGGCGGCAACTCGGGCAGCCCGATGATCAACCGCAATGCCGAGATCGTCGGCCTCGTGTTCGACGGCAACATCGAGTCGCTCGGCGGCGACTACTGGTTCGACGGCAGCGTCAATCGGACTGTCGCCGTGCACAGCGGCGCGATCCTCGAAGCGCTGCACAAGGTATACAAGGCCGATCGACTGGCGAGGGAACTCGAGTCGGCGCGCGGGCGCTGACTTCGATACACCGCCCAACGTTGCCAGGCTCGGCCGTCCGGACCTCGCCAAGCAACCCGGACCTGCGCATCCTGCTCCTTTTTCCCCTCTCCCCATCGACTGATGGGGAGAGAGCAGGGTGACGGGCCCTACAGTGCAGGTACTGGCGCAGCAGCTCTTGTAGAAGCTGCGAGCGTGCGCTGCCTGATTACGCCGCAGGATCACGCACTCCTTAACCCCAACCCTCTCCCCGCCCAGCCGGGGAGAGGGGCAACGCACGCGTATTGTCGAATTTCCGCGTCGGCATCAGCGGCGCCTGAACCCAGTCGATAAGGCATCGACCAGAGGGAACCCTGGCCGGATCGCATGCCATCGTCGCCGCGTGAAAAGCGCATGCGCGATCAGCCTCCCGCACGGGCCGCACTGCCGCATGTCCGGTTGCCGGCGCAACCACGTATCACATAGGTAAGCGGCATCAGGCACGCAGTGCGCTGCAGAGCGTTCGAATCGCCCTGCAGGCGTTCATTCAGTGGCCGGGCCGATCCACGTGACTCAAGCCCAGGAGAGTGCTTCCATGTATACAAATAAGGCCGTGTGCCGCCGTGCCCTTCGTCTCAAGCCGCTCGCCGCTTGCCTCTTGCCGATGCTCGCGTTGTCCGGTCCGGCACTGGCCGCCGTCGGCGTCTCGCCGTCGTCGGCGCAACGACTGGACATCGCGGCGATCGGCGGAGGCGTGGCCAGCGCAGCGATCTGGACGCACGGCAAGCCGCTGGCAAACAACGTCCGCGGGACGCTGCCGCCGCATACGGCTCCGTCGCAACTGATGTCACCCACCGTGACGAGCTGCGCCGACGATGGCGGTTTCGATACGCTGCGCCACGCCGCTCTTGTCGCCAATTCGGACGACATCATCGATCTCGGCGGCTTGCCGTGCAGCAAGATAACCCTCCAGTCAGGCGCGATCGCGATCGCCGTCGATAATCTGACGATCAAGGGCCCGAGCACCGGAACGCTTACGATCGACGGCAACGCAGCTGACCGGGAAGCCGCCGAGGGTGGGAAGGGAACCCTGAGTCTCAGCGGCCTGACGGTGACCAATGGCATCGTCGCCACCGACAAGGCGCTCGGCGGCTGCATCTACACCAAGGGCAGCCTGACGCTGACGCGATCGACGTTGACCGCCTGCAAGGCGATCGGGCAGACCATCGCGATCGGCGGGGGCGCGCTTGCGTACGCGGACATGACGCTCGATTCGAGCACGGTCTCGGGAAACCTCGCTGACGCGACCGTCGGCCAGCCAAAGACCGCGGCGCTCGCTGGCGGTGTCGCCGCGCTCGGCCACGGCAAGGGCCTGACCGTGACGGACAGTATCGTTTCGGGCAACACGGTCCATGCAGCCAGCGGATCTGCCGAGGGCGGAGGCGCGGGCGCGTTTATCGTGACATCGAAGTACAGCACGTTCACCGGCAACATCGCCAAGGCGATCGGCGATGCCAGCGACTACGGCGCCGGCGGCGGACTCGTTTCGTTCTATTCGTTGTCGATGTCGAACAGCACTGTCGACCACAACCAGGCGGATATAGCCGGCGGCATTTTTGTCGGCAATGGCGGTGGGTTCGCGACGATCATCCAGAGCACCATCTCGACCAACAAGGGTACCTGGCCGGCGGCGGCGTCGAGTCGGCGGCGCCGCTGTCGCTGGCCAACAGCACGGTCGCTTTCAATACCGGCGGCCCGTACGGCGGCGGCGGCGTGTTCGCTACCGGCACCGTCACGGTTCAGAGTTCGATAATGGCGGACAACGCGCCGACCGACCTGGACGGTGCGACGACAGTCAGCGGCACGAACAATCTGGTCAAGATCCCCGGTGCCAACTTGACACTGCCCGCAGGCACGCTCAGCGCGGATCCGATGCTTGGACCCCTGGCATTCAATGGCGGCACGATGCGCACGCACGCACTCGACACCGGCAGTCCGGCGATCGACGCCGGCAACAACAACGTGCTCAATCTCGAGTCCGATCAGCGCGGCGTGCCGTATCCGCGCGCCATTGGGATGCACGCCGACATCGGCGCCGTCGAATTCGATTCCCACCACATCTTCGCGGACGCGTTCGGACAGTAACGCGACGCCTTGCGCTTCGGCAGGCCGGCGGCCCGCCGAGGCGGCAGTGCACTACTGGTGGATTTCGAAATCGACGGGACGCCTACAGATCGGCGCCCCGCATCGCAGTGGTGCGGCACATCCGTCGGGACCATTGACAGCGCGTCGCCGCCAGTGCGTTCGGATGATTCCGGCCGCCGGCTGGAAGGGTCCCGACCGGTTCGCTGCCCGCTTTCTGTCGCTCTCTGCGTTTAACCCAGCGTCCGATCCGGCGCACCCTGTTTGCGCGGCCCCCTCCGGCCGGCTGCGTGGCCACTCGCCGCGTCACCACTTATCATTGATCGACTCATAGGGAGAAGCGCAGCATGTCCGCCGCCAAACCGCGCGCCACCATCCATATCCGCCGCATCGACGCCTGTGTCTGCGCGGCGGCCATGCTCGCCGCGGCGGCACCGGCAAGCGCCGATTCCGGCCCGGCAGCGGCGGGGCAATCGCCGGCTTCCGCAGGCACACCGTCCGCTTTCGTCGAGCCTCTTGCTGCCCCACGCCGGGTCGCATCGCCTGCCAAGCCTGCCCCGGCGCTGGCGGCGTCGGTCGCGGCGGTGACGAGTTGCGCCGACGATGGCGGATTCGACACGCTGCGCCACGCGGTCCTGACGGCCAATACCGGCGGTACGATTGATCTGAGCGGCCTGCCCTGCAATCAGATCACGCTGATTTCCGGCGCAATTTCCGTCGATGTCGCCGACCTGACCATCGCCGGTGCCGGCGCGTCGCGACTGACGATCGATGGCAACAACGCCGGCCGGGTGTTCACGAAGGGCGGCACCGGCACGCTGACCTTGGCCGACCTGACCGTCGCCCATGGCAAGGTCGAGGCCGACAAGGCCTACGGCGGTTGCATCTATTCCAAGGGCAGCGTAACGCTGAACCGATCCGTGGTGACGTCCTGCACCTCGCTGGGTCAATCGGCTGCCTTCGGCGGTGGCATCCTTTCGTTCGTCGACGTCACTCTCAATGAAAGTACCGTATCGAACAACACAGCCAATGCGCAGGTCGGGCTTGACGCGGCCGAAGACGCCGTCGGCGGCGGGATCTTCACCGTGTATCAGCTGCGGATGGTCGGCAGCACCCTGTCGGGCAACGTGTCGGAGGCACCGACCGGCAAGGTCTACGCCGGGGGCTCATTCAGCGGTTACCTGCAGGTCAAGTACTCCACGGTCAGCGGCAATGAGGCAAAGTCGGCGGGCGACATCGCCAGCGAAAACATCAGTGGCGGAGGTGCCATGTTCTCGTCGGGGGATACGCTTATCTTCCGCAGCACGATCGATCACAACAAGGCCGATGCCTTCGGCGCACTGCGCAACCCGGGCGACGCGACGACGACGACATCGATCATCCAATCCACGATTTCCTCGAATATCGGCACGCTCGGAATCGGGGCGATCTACATCGGCGGCAAAGTCACGATCGCCAACAGCACGATCGCGTTCAATGTTTCCGGCTCCGTCAATCCCGTCAACGTTTTCTTGGGAGATACGCCGACCCTGCAGAGCAACATCATTGCGGACAACAGTCCGGTCGACATCGACGGCGGCGGCGTGGCCGCGGGCGGTCACAACCTGATCAAGGTTGCCGGAAGCAACATCACGGTTCCGGCAGGCACAATCACGCTCGATCCGAATCTGGCGCCGCTCGCTTTCAACGGCGGTGTCAACCGGACGCACGCGATCGGCACAGGCAGCCCGGCGCTCGGCACCGGCTCGAACCCTTCGAACTGGAAGACCGACCAGCGCGGGCCGCCTTACCCGCGCAAGGTCGGCGCGGTCGACATCGGCGCGTACGAGTTCGAAGCCGGCCACATTTTTGGCAATGGTTTCGACCTGGACTGACGCGGTCCTGCCGAGCCCGCAACGGCGCGACCGCGGCAGCGCTGTCAATCGATCACGCCGAGCGCGGCGCGTAGAGCGGATAGAGCACGCTTTCTTCTTCGTGGATGCGATGCGTGAGCACCTCGCCGATCGTGCCGAGGTCCTTGCGCATCTGCGCCTGCAAAGCGCTCGACCAGGTCGTGCGCGTGTAGGTCGTGATGAATCGATGCAGCATCTTGCCGACGTGCATCATGTCGGCGGACATGCTGTCGACCTGGCGCGCAACCTCGGGGTTCGGATCCGGATGGCGGGAGAAGTAGCCGTACAGATGGCGGTTCTCGGTCAGCAGGTGATCCTGCAGCAGGCGCACGAAGCGGTCGAGCGCCGTGCGGCAGGCGGTCTCGTCATTGCCCTGGCTGGCACGTTCCAGTTCGGCGAACAATCCCAGCAGCTGCTGGTGTTCGGCGCGGAGGTTCGGGACGAGTTCGGGCCGATAGTCGCCGAGCGTCGGGTGGGACTTGACCGCGCGCCGCGAACCATCCTCGTCGGGATTGCCCAGCCAACGCTTCAAAGCAGAGAACATCGGATTGATCCTGTATGGCGCAACGCGGCCCCGCGCAGCGCGGTACCATATTAGGGTAATAACGTAACCGAAGCCAAAACCGGACATGAATGGCGGTCCGCCGGCACGCCGGTGCGCGCGATTGGTCACACAGGTAGACTGCAATCAGCGCCCTTTCAGGTCGACCGGGATATGGGGAACCGACCGCAAGTCACCGAACTTCTGGACGCCGTCGGCCGTGGCGAGACCGAGGCGCAGCAGGAATTGTTCACCCGCGTCTACGACGAGCTCAAGCGCATCGCGCGCGGGCATGTGCGGCGTTCCGGCGGCCAGATGAGCATCAATCCGACCACGCTGCTGCACGAGGCGTGGATCAAGTTCGCCCGCGCCGACGACCGCCAGCTGTCCGGCAGCGCCCATTTCTACAACCTGCTGGCTCAGGCGATGCGCCAGGTGCTGCTCGACCTGGCGCGCAAGCACGCCACCGACAAGCATGGCCGCGGCATGGCGCGGACCGAACTGACCGAAGGCATCGAAGACAGCGAGCGCTCGGTCGACGAACTGCTCGCGGTCGACACGGCGCTGGGCAAGCTGCGCGAGGTCGATGCCGATCTGGCGCAACTGGTCGAGTGGCATTTTTTCGCCGGACTTTCCTTCGTCGACATCGCCAAGGTGCGCGACGTCACCGAACGCACCGTGCGCCGCCACTGGGACATGGCGCGGGCATTTCTCGGCGACGCGATCCGCGGCGTCTCCGCCACGGACTCTAGTACAGTGACAGGCAAATAACGGGAAAGATTTACATCGGCAACCCTGCCGATGGTTGCCCGCTTCGCAGGGGAAGGAAAAGCACGAAGCGTCAATCCGGAACCCTTCCCCCGCTTGCGGGGGAAGGTGGCGGCAGCCGGAAGGGGCAGTGCGTGCGATGGCAGAAATGCGCTACCGATTCAAACCTTACGAGCCCCATTAATGGCCACCGTAGCAGCGCAGCGATGAACGGCATCGACGCAGAACGCTGGCGCCGGCTGCGGCCTCTGCTCGATCGCGCGCTCGATCTCGCCGGTGCCGAACGCGAGCGGTTTCTGGCCGACTTGCCGCCCGACGCGGCCGATCTCGGCGCCGACTTGCGCCGCCTGATCGCCGAACAGGAGCAGACGCAGTCGATATTCCGTGAGGGCGCCGCGGAATTCGCCGCGCCGATGTTCGAGCGCGAACTCGTTGGCAGTGCCGAGGATACGCTCGGCCTGCGCTTCGGCGCGTATCGCGTCACGCGCCTGCTCGGCATCGGCGGCATGGGCGTCGTCTATCTTGCCGAACGCGCCGACGGCAAGTTCACGCATCAGGTCGCGCTGAAAGTCGTGCAGACCGGTGTCGGCGCCACGGCACGCGAACGCTTCGAGCACGAGCGGCGCATTCTTGCGCGCCTGGTACACCCGAACATCGCGGCACTGCACGACGGCGGCGAACTGCCCGACGGGCAGGCATTTTACACAATGGAATATGTGGACGGGGTGCCGATCACGCTGTACTGCGTCGAGGCCGGGCTCGATGTCGCCGGCCGCGTGCGCCTGCTGCGCGAGGTCGCCGATACGTTCGCGTTCGCCCACCGCAACCTGATCGTGCATCGCGACATCAAGCCATCGAACATTCTCGTCACCGACGACGGCACCATCAAGCTGCTCGATTTCGGCATTGCCAAATTGATCGGCGCCGAAGCGAACACCGACGGCTCGCCGACGCTGACTGCGGCGGCTGGCCCGATGACGCCGGACTTCGCCGCGCCCGAGCAGTTTCGCAAGGAAGCGATCACGGTTGCCACCGACATCTACCAGTTCGGCATGTTGTGTTTCCGCGTGCTGACCGGCGCGGCGCCATACCGGGCCGATCCGGCCGATCCCTACGCGTGGGCGCGGGCCGTCGCCGAAGACGAACCGATCACACTGGCGCGCGCGCTCGAGCCGGCATCGATGCGCAGCGTCTGGAGCGACGGCACCGATGCCGAGCGCGTACGCCGGCAACTGGGCCGTGACCTCAACGCGATCGTGCGCAAATGCCTGGCCAAGGCACCGGCCGACCGCTACGGCTCGATGGACGCGGTCTGTGCCGACCTGGATGCGTGCCTGTCGAATCGGCCGGTCAGCGCGCGTCGCGGCAACCGGCGCTATCGCATCGCGCGTTTCCTCTTTCGTCATCGTTACGCGGTTGCCGCAACCTCAGCGGTGCTGCTGCTGCTCGTCGCGACGACCGTGTTCGCACTGCGCCAGGCGCGTGTTGCGTCACG
>Ga0193727_1000115_pt1 | contig 25557 bp, 23 predicted proteins | sample H2c2metaG_FD_143051 | JGI IMG/M metagenome (GOLD analysis project Ga0193727, IMG submission 143051) | Soil microbial communities from a riparian zone of the East river system, Colorado, United States - H2c2 | ecosystem: Environmental > Terrestrial > Soil > Riparian zone | place: USA: East River...
GTTGATCTTTGCCTCAAAATCCATAGCGCCGATTATCTGATTGTTTACACTCCCTTCGCAAAACTTTACTGGCATGCGACGCATGATGATAAACAAGACGCCAGCGGCGATGCCATTTTGCGACAGCGTTGGGCAAACGTTTTGGAGCGCGATCCTTATTACAATCCAAATCTTTCTCGCGAACGCGCCGATTTCTCGCTAGAACTCAGGTGAAATGTCATTCCGAGCGGAGCGAAGCATAGTCGAGGCTGCAACGCGGCCGACGAAGTCCGCGAGGCCAGGCTTTCAATCCCATAGCATCGCGTACCGTGTCTCCAGCGGGATGTCTCGACGTCGCTCGACATGACAATCCTTTTCAAATGAACAAGCGCGAAACAAATCTCTGGCAGGGGATCGACCATGGCGCCCAAAACGCACTCACCCCTCGTGATTATCGCACGGCATCATTCGCGCAGGAGCTGGCACAACGAGGCGTGGACGCGGGCGAACTCGTGGCCGCCGACAAGAACCAGCGCGAGATCAAAGAAGCATGGATACCGGGCGTGGAAATTTTCGCGCGAAAAATTCACCCGCAGCGTCATCGTGGGTCCTTCGGGGAATTTGTGCGGCGCGACGAAGGAATTCTCGCGCGGATTGGCCTGTGGCCGAAGCAATGGTCGGCTGCGCGGATGTTCGCGTACACGGCGAAAGGTTTCCACGTACATCCGCCGAGTATTCCGGAAGGCAGCGCTGCGGCGGATTGGTTGCGCCGCTTGTTCGTCGATGAACCGGAAAACTACTCGCTACGCCGCTATGATGACGAGCAATGGGACGTGATGTTCTTTTTGCAGGGACGAGTTGAAATGATTTTGCGCGACATCCGGGCAGGATTGCCGCGGAGGCTTATGCGATTCTTCGTCGACGGCGACAATCATCGCGGCAACAACAACGTCGGCGTGGTGATTCCGGCGGGTGTGGCGCACGCGCTTCGTGCCGAAGGAGGGGAAGATGTCATTATGGTTTACGGGACAAGCACGATTTTCCAACCCGAATTCGAGGGACGCATCGCGAGCGACGTAGAGAACGCGGAACTGCCGGAATCCTGGCAGAAGTTCTTAGGTAGGGGCGATTGACCTCAATCGCCCCAAGTCGGTTCGGGTGAACCGCCCCTACCTAATCTAATGAAGCGAAGCTTCGATCCGGCCGTTCTGGAAATGATGGATCGGCCGCAACCGGTTTCGCCCGAATTGGAGCGCGATCTTGAACGGCTTCGGCAACTTAATCGCTGGTTCGGCAGCCATCGTCTTGTTTCGACTTTCATACGGCGCTGGATAACGCCCGGCGCGCGAATGCGCGTTGTCGATCTTGCCACCGGTTCGGGTGATATTCCGCGATTGCTCGTGGATCACGCGCGAACGATGGGCGCGCAAATCGAAGTCGACGCAGTCGATCAGCAAGCCGCAACGCTTGAAATCGCCCGGAAATTGAGCGGCGAGTACCCGGAAATTTCCTACCACGAAGCAAACGTTCTCGAATGGGATTGCCCCCAAGGCTACGACATCGCGCTTTGTTCGTTAGTTCTTCATCATTTCAGCGATGATGACGCCGTAAAACTTTTGCGGCGATGTCGCGAATTATCGAAGAGATTTGCGCTGGTGGCGGATTTGCGGCGCGGGTTTCTACTGCGATCAGGCGTTTACATGTTGACCGCACTTATCTTTCGTGAACCGATGACGCGCTTTGACGCGCGTCTTTCCGCCCAACGCGCGTTTTCATTTGGCGAAATGTGCGAGCTTGCGATCCAGGCGGGATGGAAAAATTTCGGTCGCAAAAAATTTCGGTTCGCGAGGCAGGCGATTTGGCTGGAAAAGCCTTAACGTTGGCTCGCGTTACCAAAACCGTTACTTCGGCGCGAGCGACGCGACGATTTGCTCAAAACGCGGGTCGCCGCGCAGGGGATCCCAAAAGGGCAAGAGTTTCAATTCGCCGTAGCTCAAGTGACCCGGGTAGCGAATAGCGAGGCCAAGCTGTTCGCAGGCGAGATCGCTGTCGCCAACCCACGCAGCGATTATAGCCAGGTATTCGATCATAAGCGCGCCATTTATTGAATCTTTTTCCATGGGCAAAAGCTCAACCGCACGCCGGCCTTCACTTAGCGCGTCCTCCTTTCGCCCAAGAGCGGCATCGATTAAACCGAGCACAACCAACGGCGGCCCGTACTTTGGCTGGGCCTTAACAATCTTGTCCTGTTCCGCACGCGCAGCCGTGAAAGCAGATTGGGCTTTGTCGTCATCCTTCATCATGCGAGCGATCATGCCTTCCACAAAGGGTTGATTGAAATCAACAGCCTCATTGTTGGGAGAGACGCTTTGGCCCGAGGCGATCGCGGCATCCTTTGCAGCAGCGGCATCGCGCTCGGCCAGCGCGCAAACGAACCAGCTATCAGCGATATTTGGAATAGCGGCGGGATTGGTCGACCGAACTGAATCGACCAATTGATGCAGCGGAGTAGTGTCGGCTTTCCAATCGAATTCGGTGAGCGCACGTCCTACTCGCGTCTCGACATCCTCAGGCGCGATGGCCAGGGCACGATCGTACGCCAGTTTAGCTTCAGCATAGCGCCGAAGAAATCGATAGCTGTCTGCGATCTGCTGCAGTGTATGAATGTTCCGGGGATCCAGCTCAACTGCATGGTTGAGGTTACGAGGTTACGGATCGACTCTTCGCAGCGCCCCCGACGGCGTTCAATGGAACCGATCAGTTGGAATAGATGCGAATTGTTCGGCAAACTTTGACGAGCAACTTCCAATTCAGCCAACGCTCCCTCATGATCGAGGTATCCTCGATAAAGGTTCTCCGCGCGGGCGAGGTGTGCTTCGCCTGCGTCGGGACGAAGGCGAAACGCCGCCTGAATGGCGGCCTCTGCCAGCGCCAGGCGCGCAGGCGTCCGATCGTGGCCAAAGAAGTAGAGGTAATCATGAGTGAAGGCCAATTGACAGTACGCCTGAAAAAATGACGGGTCTCGCGCGACCGCCTGGTTCAACAGATCAGCCGCGAGCAGCAAATCCTTTCCTCCCCGATTGGTAAAAGGCGACCGTAATGAAAGGTCTTTTGCGTGGGTGTAGAGATCGAAAGCAGTAAGGTCGGCAGTTGGTGGCCGTTCAATGGCCCGTTTTTCCGCCGGTGAGATTTTGGCGTACAGCTGTCCAGCGATTGTTTGCGCGATTTCACTTTGAATTGCAAAGAGGTCGGCCACACCCCGATCGTAGGTTTGCGCCCACACATGTGTGTCGGTGGGCGCATTGATGAGTTGCGCGTTAACTCGGAGCCGGTTGCCGATTCGCTGGACACTTCCTTCCAGAAGATGGGCAACGCCTAGTTGCCGCCCGATGTCACGCGAGTTACGCGGCTTTCCGCTCTTATAAAGGTTTGCAGAAGTGCGACTGATAACCTTGAGCTCGGCGATTCTCGCAAGGTTCGAAGTAATTTCGTCTTGTACGCCGGCGGCGAAATAGGCGTTTTGCTTGTCGTCGCTGAGATTATCAAACGGTAACACGGCCACGCTCTTCTCGGGAGTTGAGTTTGTTGTCGGATTTCGAAGCCAGTAGAACGGGAACGCCAAAGCCAAAGCGCCGAGCAACACTGCGGAGAAGGCGATGACCGGATTGCGCAGAAAATTCCTCCGAACCTCTTGGACCGGTCTGCCAATGCCCAGTCGCATCAGGTCTTCGCTAATCTCAGTGGCCGTCTGGTAGCGTTTGCGAATATCATTGTCGCACGCTTTCAAGACAATGGAGTTGAGCTTAAGAAACGTCTCGCGCTCGGCCATTGTGTCGAGGTCCCGTGGCAAATCCGGATAGTCGAGTCGATCCGTGCCGGTGCTCGCTTCGTAAAGCGCCTTGCCCAGACTGTAAAGATCGGCCTGAGGTGTCCCAGGACCTTCAGGCGGAATGTAACCCTCCGTGCCGAGGCGCGCACCGGCGCCAGTGGCCGTATTCTCGTAAATACGGCCACCGGTGCAAATGCGCTTTTTAGCAATACTACCGGCTTTGGCAACACGGCCAGCGGTGTTAGTGCGCTCGTTAACAACACCATCGGCAACTTGAACATCGCCTTGGGTTTTCAGGCAGGTACCGCCGTTACCACGGTCGATAACGTCATTTGTATCGGCGCTAACATCGATGGCGAAAACGTGCCCGATAGTTGCTACATCGGCAGTATCTTTGGCCAAACGGCTGCCAGTGGGATGCCGGTTTTGATTACATCGAACAATAAGCTCGGCACGACGACTTCCTCCAAGCGTTTTAAGGAGGCGATCAAACCGATGGACAAAGCGAGCGAAGCGCTCCTCTCGCTTAAACCCGTCACTTTCCGCTACAAGAAGGAGATTGACCCAAAAGGCACATCGCAATGCGGGCTCGTAGCTGAAGAAGTGGAGAAGGTAAATCGTGACCTGGTGGTACGCGACAAAGAAGGAAAACCCTACAGCGTGCGTTACGACCAGGTGAACGCGATGCTCCTCAACGAGTTCCTCAAAGAGCACAAGAAGGTCGAGAAATTGGAAGCGACGGTCGAAGCAGTCAACGCCCGTTTGCAAGAACAGGCCGCGCAAATTCAAAAGGTGAGCGCCCAGGTTAATGCAGCGAAGCCGCTACCGCATTTGGTCCTGAACAATCCGTAAAACGAGAAACCATTAATGAAAAACAAGAAAGACAAAAACAAGGAGAAAGTTATGAACCATCTAAAAACCAACGATTCCTGTTCATCCCGCTGCCTGGCCGTCCGGATAACGCTAGCCGCGCTGGCTGTGCTTGCGCTTGCGTCCATTTCGGTTGCGCGGGCGAGCGAGGACAACCGTGCGCCAAACTTGCCATCCCCTCTCTGCGACCGTTTGCAGGTACAACCGGGAAACAAAGTAGCCTTCCATGTGTACGCGCTGGGCGTGCAGATTTACAGATGGAACGGCACCAGTTGGGATTTCGTGGCGCCAGCGGCGAGATTGTTCGCCGACGCCGAGTATCACGGAGAAGTGGGCATTCACTACGCCGGCCCAACTTGGGAGAGCCATAGTGGTGGCAAAGTGATCGCCAGCCGTCTGGAAAGCTGCGCCCCCGATCCGACCGCGATTCCCTGGTTACTGTTGCAGAAGGTCTCGACCGAAGGCCCTGGCATTTTCGATCGTGTGACCTACATCCAGCGTGTGAACACGAGCGGCGGTTTACCTCCCACTGGACCTGGCCCATTCATCGGCGCTGAGGAAGAGGTGCCTTACACTGCAGGGTATTACTTCTACCGCGCTCAGAACTAATATGAAGAATACATTCCGTTCAAAGCTCAAGTAAGAACAAGAAGATGAAAAAGCACCCCAAGAAAACGCAGTCAGACCCAAGAGCATACTAATCAGAACCCTAATCCGCTGGGCCCCGAAAGCATTCGGGGCCCAGTTTCACTCTCATTGCGGTCGCGCTCGCCTGCTCTGTCTCGCGCCAGTCGGTCAGGCGACCACCATCCTTATTCTAAATATCGTTTCTATATGCCATTGGATTGTTCCTTGAGCTTTCGCATCTGAAGCTGTATTCAAAATTCGATCCGAACAGAAAGGTCTTATGCCGCTCTTAAAACCAGATCCAACGTTTTACCCATCACCGCGCCTCGCGATGCAGGCTCCTCCGGAAAAGTACGCGTTTGTCGCGGCGCTCAATCCGCCCGGCAGCAAGCTGAACGATGCGCTGCTGGTTGTGGACGTTGACCCCGAGTCAGCAACGTATGCTCAGCGAGTCGGCGAGGTGAAGATGCCAGAGTTTGGCGATGAATTGCACCATTTTGGGTGGAATGCGTGCAGCTCGGCGCTCTGCCCGTACGCGCCGCATCCGCACGTTGAACGACGTTACCTGGTGGTGCCGGGTATCCGCTCGTCACGTATTCACGTCATCGATACGAAGCCTGACCCGCGGAAACCACAGATCGTCAAAGTCATCGAGCCGGAGGAAGTTTTCGCGCGCACCAACTATTCGCGTCCCCATACTATTCACTGCGGTCCGGAAGCGATTTACGTTAGCGCGCTCGGAGATCCCAAGGGCGAGGGGCCAGGCGGCATTTTCATGCTCGATTGCGAGACGTTCGATGTCCTCGGTCAGTGGGAAGTCGAGCGCGGCGATCAATTTTTGCATTACGATTTTTGGTGGCACCTGGGGTTCGACACGCTGATGAGCAGTGAGTGGGGCACTCCAAACATGATCGAGAACGGCGTGCAACCCGACCTCTTGTTAGGCGGCAAATACGGGCATCAAATGCATGTCTGGGATCTGCGCCGGCGGCGACACCTTCAGACGCTCGACTTAGGCAACGAGCAGCAAATGGTTCTCGAGATGCGGCCCGCGCATGATCCGAGGAAGGCTTACGGATTCGTTGGGGTGGTGGTCTCGCTGAAGGATTTGTCCGCTTCAGTTTGGCTGTGGCATCGGGACAATGGCGAGTGGGACGTGAAGAAAGTGATCGAAATTCCAGCCGAACCGGCCGAGCCGGAAAAACTGCCCGAGATGCTTAAGGATTTTAAAGCGGTACCGCCACTCGTGACCGACATTAATCTATCCCTGGATGACAAGTTTCTTTACGTCTCGTGCTTTGGAACAGGCGAGTTTTTGCAATACGATGTGTCGGATCCATTCAAACCGAAAAAGACCGGCTCGGTGCGAATTGGCGGCATCACCAATCGCGCGGCGCATCCGAAGAAGCCGGATCAGCCGCTCGCGGGCGGACCGCAAATGGTGGAAGTGAGCCGCGACGGCAAGCGAATCTATTTTACCAACTCGCTTTATGCCGCATGGGACGAGCAATTTTATCCTGATGGCGTCGGCAGTTGGATGGTGAAGCTCGATGCAGCTCCCAACGGCGGCATCACCCTTGACGAAAACTTTTTCCTGGAAAGCAACGACTACCGCGTTCATCAAGTTCGCCTCGAAGGAGGCGATTCCTCGAGCGATTCCTTCTGCTTTCCGTGAGCGAGCTCTGGCCGTGGCTCGCGGTCTTTGGGCTGGGCATGTTTCACGGCATCAATCCTGCCATGGGCTGGCTGTTTGCCGTTGCGCTTGGATTACAGGAGCAAAAGCGCGCTGCAGTGCTCCGCGCGTTGCCTCCAATGGTGCTGGGGCACGCGCTTTCCATTGGGATCATCATAGCTGCGGTTCTGGTGGCTCGCGTTAGTCTGCCGCATCGCACTCTGAAAATTGCCGCTGCCTCTGTCCTCTTTGCTTTCGGTTTATATCGTCTATTGCGTTCGCGTCATCCGAACTGGGTGGGGATGCGAGTCGGCTTCGGCGATTTGACGCTTTGGTCGTTCGTCATGGCATCAGCGCACGGCGCCGGACTGATGCTGGTCCCGTTTTTTCTGCAATCGCCGGCTACGGGAGAGCCGCATCACCACGACAGTCACCAAATGCACGCGTGGGCATTCGCGAACTTTAACGCGCCTTCTCTGCTCATCACGGCGGTGGTAGTCCACACATTGGGGTATCTTGTTACGACCGCGCTGATCGCTATCGTGGTCTACGAAAAACTCGGGGTCGCGATACTGCGCCACGCGTGGTTCAACATCGATTTCGTCTGGATGCTCGCGTTGATGATCACCGGCGTCTTTATCCTGCTCTTTTGATTCGCGGTCGCTGAATCTGACTGCTTTTACAGGTGCTTAGCGCCAAAGGCGCGGGTTCAATGTCAGCCTGGGGCATCGCCCCAGGATTCGGTAGGGCAAAAGCCATTAGCGCTGCAAGCGCGATTCAGCTCAGGTGGCGGTTTGATCCCATCGACGGAAGCCGTGCTCGACCTGCCCGGTTGAAACGCGCTTTCAGGGCTTGTTTGGCATTCGATCTAAGTCCCTGGGGCGCTGCCCCAGGCTGAAGGTGAATACTGCGCCATTGGCGCGAAAGAAGTAATGCCTTCCGTGATTCGCGCGGTGGGAGTAATTGGATAAAGCTGCTGTCCATGTGAAAATTCTGACCACTATCGCAGACGCACAGACGCAGCCGCGTGCAAAACGTCGTGTGCTCGTGCCGACGATGGGCGCGTTGCACAAGGCGCATGGCGAGTTGATTCGAGTCGCGCGCGATGCGGCGGGCGAAGACGGCGAAGTGGCCGTCAGCATTTTTGTGAATCCGCTCCAGTTTGAGCCGGGCAGCGATTACAAGCGATATCCCCGACCTGAAAAAGCAGACGAAGAATTCTGCCGGAACGCTGGTGTCGATCTTTTATTTCGTCCGTCAGCCGACGAGGTTTATGCAAACGACCGCTCGACGTTCGTGGAAGAGACTTCATTGTCGACAACGCTGGAAGGCAAATCGCGCCCCGGACACTTCCGCGGGGTGTGCACAGTAGTCGCGAAGCTGTTCAACATTCTCGCGCCTGATGCGGCCGTGTTTGGTGAAAAAGATTTTCAGCAACTGGCGGTTATTCGCCGGATGTCGCGCGATCTCAATTTCAAGATCGACATCATCGCCGTGCCGACGGTGCGGGAAGAAGACGGCCTGGCGTGCAGCTCGCGCAACCAGTATTTGGACCCCGAAGAACGGAAGCAGGCAGCGGTGCTCCACAAAGCATTGCAAGCTGCGGCAAATGCCAGCAAAAAATCTGCCAACGAGATCGTCGTGCTTGCGCGAACGATCATCAATGAAGCTCCGCTGGCGCGGATCGATTACGTAGAAGTCGCCGATGCAGAAACGTTGAAGCCGGTCGAAATAGCTGGACCGAACAGCGTGCTGCTATTGGCCGTTTCCTTCGGCAACACCCGTTTGATCGACAACATGCGTTTAGGATAAAACGATGGGCCTTGTAGGGCGTCTGTGTCAGACGCCAGTCCCGGCGTTTCACAGAAACGCCCTACAATCATGTGCCTCAAGAAAGAAGTGGAAACTGTGTTCGCGCGTCTTAAAGAGCATTATTCTTGGAGCGCGTGAGTGATCAGCTTCAGAGAAGCCTATCTGAGCCGCAACTTGTCCAAAACCGGTAACGGACCTCTGGCCCAGGCAGACATCCGATACCGCAATTTCTGCGGATTGGAAGGTTCGCGATGGCGAAGCGGCATCGCCAGCACGCGAGCCGCCCGCGCTTACGAGACTGTCGACCGGAAGATTCGTCTTGCCTAAAAGCGGGGAATCGGATAAAGGATGACGGCGTTTGAAATGAGGAGACTTCTTGCGGCTTGTCTTAGTCTGGCGATTGCTGGTGCCCCGAAAGTTTTCGGGGACGAACAATCCACTTCTCCCTACGCGACGGCGGGGGATTTCGCCAAGTACGCAATGAAGCTTCGGGAACAGGCGTTGATCAAAGTGGAACCGCAGGTTCTTATCCCGACCAGCTCCCGTCCGGCGGTCCAGCGGTACCCGTGGAAAATGAATATTGTCACGACGGTCTTCTGGGTTGGGGAACAGGCCAGCGGAAACAATCCGGTGCCTAACTACAAGAGTTCGTGGGACTTCAATTGGACAACGAATTACGGCGGCACGGACAACCCGGAGCCGAGCGCGCGCCGGAATTACATTCCAATTGCGTTCGTTCCGAGGCAGAATCCCTTCTACATCGCGTTGCCTTATAACGACGTCACGCATGGCCAATTCAAGCCGGAAGCGCCGCTGGTAATCCCGTGGTTCAAGCAATCCTACACTGGGCCGGGGCAGTCGGTCTGCCGCAATCGTTGGATTGCCATTCGCAAAGGGAATCGCCTTTGCTATGCGCAATGGGAGGATTGCGGCCCGTTTCGCACGGACCATTTCCAATACGTCTTCGGCAATGAGCGCCCGAAGCCGAATCTTAACCATGGAGCCGGATTGGATGTTTCCCCCGCGGTGCGCGATTATCTGGGGCTAGCGCCGACTGATGTGGCGGACTGGCAATTTGTTGAAGTTCGGGATGTGCCTCCGGGTCCCTGGCGAAGCTACGGCGATAACAATCATTTCGTCATCGCGCGTCGCCAAAGCGAGCAACGCGTGGCTGCGGGCGGCAGCGGCGCTGCCAAGAAGTAAGCGTTTGGTAGGGTCGGCGCGCTGCGCCGCGTCCCTGCCGCAGCGCGGCGTCCCCTACCTTAGCCGCCTGGAGAAGACGTCGGAATAGCAGATGGAGCGGCTTTCGCGGCGCTCTTCTCAGCGGGCTCCGCCTTCGGATGGGGCGTCACCGGTGTCGCCATCCCAATCAACTCTGAAACGGTAACAAACTTGAAACCCTTGGCCTCCAGCTCATCGAAGGTAGAAGGCATCGCCTCGACTGTCCCCGGATGAATGTCGTGGGAAAGCACGATCGAACCGGCTCGCGTTTCCTTGAGAATACGATTGCGAACTACTGCCGGGCCGGGTCGTTTCCAGTCGAGTGGATCAACGTCCCAAAGAATGATGTCGTATCCAAATTCGTCGTGGATCCATCGTTTTTGGCGCTCGGTAATCGATCCATATGGCGGTCGAAATAAAGTGGGACGTTTCCCCGTGGTGCTTTTAATTTCATCGTCGGTTCGCTGTAACTGGCTGCGAACACCTTCCTGCGACATCTTGGCGAGATTAGGGTGCGACCAACTGTGGCTCGCGATTTCGTGGCCTTCCTGAGCAGCACGCGCGAGAATCTCGGGATGCTCCGCGACCATTTCGCCAAGCACAAAGAATGTGGCCTTGATATGATGCGTGGCGAGTAAATCGAGCAATTTCGGCGTAAGCGTCGCGCTCGGTCCATCGTCAAAGGTCATCGCGATGTAAGGCCCATCGACGTGCACCGAATTAAATGTGATTGCCGGTTCCTTGGGCGCAGCTGGAGTCTTTGCCGCAGCTTCCTTTTGCACCTTCGCAGGCACGGCCTTGGGTGCCGCTTCGACCGGACGGGCGGATATGGCGGGCTTGGTTGGCGGCGTTGATTGGGCTGCGATCGCAACAGTGAAACTTAGCGTGGCTGCGCAACCCAACAGCAAACGGTAATTAGACATTACAGGTGAAGGTAAGAAATTGAACGCGTACGTAGCAGAGCGCGCCATTTTCGCAAGACGCAATGAATGTCCAGCTGGCGCGGCGCTGGTGAATTCGGGAGAGCGCACGCGCCTCGCGTGTGCTTCCCGAAAACGAAAATGACAACGCCGTTACTTTTGCGCCGCCATTGTGCTGCCACAACCCTTGACAAACAGTGGGTTGTGCTTTGTAGAAGGAGAGCGGGGGGCAGCTTCGCAGGCGCATGAGACGTTTGATTTTCATTATCGCAATTCTTGCGTTCGCGCTGTGCGGTGTCGTTGCGCGTGCGGGCACGCAGGTCAACGTCACGCAAGAGCACAACAATCCTTCGCGCGACGGCGTTTACATCGATGCGGCATTCACGCCTTCGTCAGCCGCAAACCTGACGCGTGATCTTGCTTTCGATGGTTCAATCGTCGGGAATGTTTACGCGCAACCGCTTTACATCGAGGGCGGCCCAAACGGGCCGATGATCATTGCTGTGACCGAATCGAACAACGTTTACGCGCTCAACGCCACGACAGGTCTCCCGATCTGGTCGCGCACCGATATTGGTCCGCCCGTCCCAACTACCCCGTGTGGAGGTTTTAATCCCACTGGTATCACTGGCACGCCGGTTGTCGATCTCGCCTCCCGAAGACTTTTCTTCGACGCGTTGATCGATGGCACGACCAAGAAGCATTTCATTTATTCCTTGAACGTGGATACCGGCGTCACAACGCCGGGCTGGCCAGTGGATGTAAACGCCACCGCGACGTACAACGGCATGACTTTTGAGTCGCGGATACAGGAAGAACGCGGTGGACTGGCGCTGGTGAACGGGATTGTGTACGTGTCTTACTCCGGGTACGTCGGTGACTGCGAAAATTATCACGGCTGGGTTGTGGGCGTGGACATCAATAGTCCTACTAATGTCCATGCTTGGGCCACAACAGCTGTGGGTGGCGGCATCTGGGGACATGGCGGCGTAGCCAGTGACGGAACCAACATGTTCGTGGTTACGGGCAATACGTTTAACACGGGCGGCAACTGGATGGGCGGCGAAGCGATCATTCGGCTGCAGGCTGGCCCAACCTGGACCGGTATGCCTACCGATTATTGGGCGCCTATCAACTGGTTGAATCTCGATAATGGCGACACCGATCTCGGAGGCGTTAGCGCGACTGTGATCGATGTGCCTGGCGCCACGCCTTCGCAGTTGGTGCTTGCACTCGGTAAAGATTCGAATGCCTACCTGGTTAATCGCAACAATCTCGGAGGCATCACTTCACCTGTGGCACAGGCTAATGTCTCTGGCACTAACAGAGGTACGTCGGCTGTCACGTACCACACCAGCCAAGGAACATATTTCGCGTTTCATAACGAGTCCAACTTCATCCGGGCCTACAAGATTACCCCAACAAATCCGCCCACCATAACCTTCGCGTGGGCCATGAGTCAGACCGGCCGAGGTTCGCCCTGGGTTACAACGACTGATGGAACTAATAACGTGATCGTATGGGTGGCCGGCGTGCAAGGTGACCAGCGCTTGCACGGCTATGATGGCGATACTGGCGCGATGGTCTACGCAGGCGGCGGCACTAACGAATTGATGACAGGCACGCGCCAGTGGAACACCGGAATTGCCGCTCGCGGCCGCATGTACTTCGGTGCCGATAACAAAATCTATGCGTTCAGACTGCCAGCGGGAACGCCTACGCCTACACCTACTGCAACTTCGACAGCAACCGCGACACCGACTGCGATAGCCACGGCAACTTCGACGGCCACGCCATCTGTGACTCCGACGGCAACAACGAGTCCGACGCCAACTGCCACAGCCTCGGCTTCAGGCAGCCCGACACCGACACCCAGACCAACGCCCACTCCGAGATCCCGTGCAACACCCAGGCCGCGTCCGACTCCGCTGCCAAGGCCGAGCGCTCAGAGCCGGTGATTAGGTAGTGCATGCGTCTCGCGTGCACGTTTCGGCGCCCTCGCCAAAAACAGGGGCTACTCGGCAATCGGATACCGAAAGAGAAAGTCCGCGACTCGCGGGGACGCGTGCGGTCCGCCAAAACGAAAATGACAATGCCATTCCTTTTGCGCCACAATTGTGCTGCCCTAAATCCTTGACAAACAGTGAGCGCTCAGTTGTAAACGGGGCGCGGATTGTCGATCTCGCTACTATGAAACTTTCGCTTCTCGTTTCTGTTTGCTGCACTGCCGCTTTGGCGGCCAATGCGCAGGTCAACGTCACGCAGAAAAACAATAATCCTTCCCGGGACGGTCTTTATATCGATTCCGCATTCACGCCGGGTAACGCGGCCAATCTGGTTCGCGATTTAAATTTTAGTGGCACGATCGTCGGCAACGTCCATGCACAACCGCTTTACATCGAGGGCGGGCCGAACGGCCCAATGATCATTGCTGTTACCGCATCGAATAATATTTATGCGCTTAACGCCAGCACCGGCGCAGTGATCTGGCAGCGCACCGATATAGGGCCGGCGGTCACGTCCGGTCTTCCTTGTGGAAATATTAGTACGGTTGGCACTATCGGCACACCAGTTGTCGACTTGGCGTCTCGATCGCTTTTCTTCGATGCATTGATCGATGGGGTGGTTAAGAAGCATTTCATTTATTCGCTGAATGTGGACACGGGCGCCACGAATGCAGGCTGGCCCGTGGATGTGAACGCTACAGCCATGTACAACGGGATACTCTTCAGCTCTTTGGTGCAGGAAGATCGAGGTGCACTCGCTCTTGTGAACGGGATCGTGTACGTGCCGTACTCAGGATATTTCGGAGACTGCGGGAGCTATCATGGTTGGGTAGTAGGCGTGCAGATAAACAATCCCTCGACTGGCGTGATGGCTTGGGCGACCACGGCCGTCAAAGGCGGCATCTGGGGACACAGCGGCGTTGCCAGCGATGGCACCAACATGTTCGTGATCACGGGCAACACGAGTGGCACTGGAGGGGTGTGGGGCGGCGGCGAAGCGATTATTCGTTTGCAGGCCGGACCGTTCTGGAGTGGTCAGCCAACCGACTACTGGGCGCCGACCAATTGGTTCTCGCTCGATAATGGCGATACTGATCTCGGCGGTGTGAGCGCGATGCTTATCGACGTGCCTGGAGCAAATCCTTCGCAGCTCGTACTCGCGACAGGAAAGGATGGCAATGCTTACCTGCTTAATCGCAACAATCTGGGTGGTATCACAGCACCAGTGGCCCAGCTCAGCGTTGGTTTCACTATCGGCCAATCATCGGCTACTTACCATACGAGCCAGGGAACCTATTTTGTTTTCCGCGCAAGCAATCAGCTAAAGGCATATAAGATCACGCCGACAAGTCCGCCGACGATAGTCTCGGCGTGGAGCGTTAGTCAAACCGGACAAGGGTCACCCTGGGTCACAACTACCGATGGAACCAATAATGCGATCGTATGGGTAGTCGGTGCTCAAGGCGATGGACAGTTACATGGTTACAATGGCGACACCGGCGCTGTAATTTACGCCGGAACCGATGTGATGACCGGTACGCGCAAATGGAACAGCGGCATCGCCGCTCGTGGGAGCATCTACGTAGCCAACGACAACAAGGTCTATGCTTTCCGCATTCCCGGAGGAGGAACGCCTACTCCGACGCCTACCGCAACTGCGACTTCTACTGCCACATCAACGCCGACGCCAGTCGTAACTCCGACGGGAACAGCGACTGCGACGGCCACTCCAACTGCGACCGTGCCTCCAAGTCCGACGCCAACACCGTCAGTTTGTTTTGTAATCATCACTGAACCAAGTTGTGGCAGCGTGATCAACACGCCGCCGGTGGATTTCTCTGTTGCCTTAAGCGATCCGACGGATCCGAGCAGTATCCAGCCCACCGATTTCATGGTTAATGGAACGCCGGCGGACAGTTTCACGAACTTCAACAATATTAGCATAGTCTTCCACTTTAATACCTCACCTGCCGTGCCGGGTCTCAATGTCATGCACATTCCCCCTGGCGCTTTTAATTGCAGAATTGGGGGAACGCCGGAAGTCACCTGCACGTTCACTTACCAGCCATCCACGCCTACGCCTACAGCGACTGCTACAGCCACCGCGACTGCTGCGAGTCCGACCCCGACCCCCAGACCAACGCCTGCTCCAAGACCCCATACGACGCCGAGGCCGCGCCCGAGTCCGCCGCCGCGCCCGGTGGCGACGAGTGCTACTAGCGGAACGACCGGAACTCCTCGACCCAGGCCAACACCCGTGCCACGTCCCACACCCCCGCCGCTTCCTAGTCCCACGCCTCCGCCGATTATCGATGTGACCGTCGGGCCGGGCTTCGCGTTTACGCCGACCAACGTTTTTGTCCCAGTGGGCGCCATTGTGCGCTGGACTTGGGCCGGTAGCGGGCACAGCGTTACCAGCGGCGTGCTTTGCACGGCCGATGGACAATTTTGTTCGCCTAACGATATGAATTGCCAAGAAGGAACGCTTTCAAACATAGGCGCCGTGTATGAACACATATTCACCCAGCCCGGTGCCTATTCCTATTTCTGTTTTGCGCACTGCGCGTCCGGCATGACCGGTGTAGTCGTTGTTGTACCACCTCCGCCTCCGGGGCCGCGCCCGACGCCAGCACCGCGGCCATAGTGCAAATGTGGTAGGGCGCGACCTCCGGGCGCGCCTAAGCGAGCTCGCGGAAATTACAGCGCAAGAGTATTGACAATTCTCTGCGCTTTTGAGTAAAAAGGGCCTAGTCCGGCGTGTTCAACGATCATGAACTCAAACCGCACATCCGCATCGTCACGATTGCGCGTTCTGCTGTTTTTGTTCCTCTTCATCGCCGCGAGTATCGCTGTGGTAGGAGCGATCAGCTCCTCGCGAACTGATGGGGAGCGCGAGCATTCTGCTCGCTCTGCCTGGCATGTTGCCGGCCAGCCCGGCAAGATCGCGCCATGGGTGATTGAGCACACAGCCAATGGCCAGCGCGCCGAATTTATCGTAGTACTCGCTGACCAGGCGGACCTCAGCGGGGCCATAAACCTAGCAACAAAGGCTGAGAAAGGTCGCTACGTTTACGAAGCGCTAAGGAACAAGAGTCAAGCAATACAAGGGCCGGTCCTTCAATGGTTGCGTGACCGCGGGATCGAGCATCGCTCCTTTTACATTTTGAACACGATTTTAGTCAAAGGGAGTCGCGAGATCTGCGAAGCATTGGCGGCGCGTCCCGATGTGGCCCAAGTGGAAGGCAATCCGCAGATCAAAAATATTCTTCCTCAACCGGATGCTATCTCTGAGGGACCGTCGCCAGCGCAGCGACCGGAGACGATTGAGCCCGGCATCACTTACACGCACGCGCCGGATGTCTGGACGCTTGGCTTCAGAGGCCAGGGAATTACAGTTGGCGGCGCAGATACTGGTCAGCGTTGGACACACAACGCGCTGAAGCCACAGTACCGCGGCTGGGATGGAGTCGCGGCTGATCACAACTATAACTGGCATGACTCAATCCACGACAGCGTTGGAAATCCCTGCGGCAATGATTCGCCTTTTCCTTGTGATGATAATGGCCATGGAACCCATACGATAGGCACTGCAATCGGCGATGACGGCGTGGGCAATCAGATTGGAATGGCGCCCGGTGCGAAATGGATCGGATGTCGTAACCTGGATCAAGGCAACGGCACACCTGCCAGATACCTCGAATGCATGGAATGGTTTCTTGCGCCTTACCCGATAGGCGGCGGCCAGGCGACCCGCTTTAGAGCTCCTGATATCACCGTTAATGCATGGCACTGCCCGCCTTCGGAAGGTTGTTCTATTAACACGCTGCAAGCCGCCATCGAGGCTCAAGCCGCCGCCGGCATCATGACAGTCGTCAGGGCTGACGGCTCTGGTCCGAACTGTTCCACGATGGAAGATCCGCCATCCATCTACGCAGCATCTTACACCGTTGGTGCGTTGAACACCGGCACGGATAACGTCGCTTCCTTCAGCAGCCGTGGCCCCGTGATCATCGATGGGAGTAATCGAATAAAACCGGATATTAGCGCGCCGGGCACGAACATTCGCTCAAGCTACAATGGCTCCGACAATGACTATGCAAGTCTTAGCGGCACGTCGATGGCGACGCCGCATATCGCTGGCGCAATGGCATTGCTTTGGTGCGCGCGACCGGAGTTGCGTCACAATATTTCTGGCAGTCGGACAGTGTTGAATGAGGCGGCGTTTTTTCTTGCTTACAAGCAGTGCGGAACGCCGGGCCCACCGAACAATGTTGTTGGTTGGGGTCGAGTCGATATCGCGGCCGCTGTGGGCACGCCATCACCAACGCCTACTGCGACACCAACAGCAACCGTAACACCAACCGCGACAGCGACGCCAACGGCTACGGCCACGCCCAGTGTTACACCAACAGCCACTCCAACGGCTACGGTTAGACCAACACCCACTGCCCGGCCGAACGCAACACCAAGGCCACGCCCCACGCCAGCGCCTCGCCCAATTCCGGCATAAATTCGTAGGGCGGGACCGCCGGGCGCGCCGGAGCGAAGCACTTGGTGAGTCGGGTAGTGCTCGTTGATTGTCAGTTTCGGATCTACCGGGCTTCTGCCGCCTCTCCCCTTAGTGAAGGGGAGAGGATCAAGGTGAGGGGTTGCCATCAAGAGCGGCAACCGGGATGAGATTATCCCTTACCCTCCCCCTCTCCCTTGGAAAGGGCGAGGTGACCCGCACAGCCTAACTGACAATTGGGCAACACTACCGTGAGTCGGCATGACACCGTAAAAGTATTGACAGTGTTCTGCGCTTCTGGCTAAAAGACTACTTGGGTATCAGAGCAATCGGGAATTACGCACGATGGCCAGACATCCAAAACGCGCGTCGGAGTCGTCACGACTGCGGATTGTTTTTTGCTTGGTCCTGTTCATCGCAGTCACCATCGCTGTCGTAGGGGCGATCGGCGCTTCGCGTGCGACCGGCCAACACGTCGAGGACAACGTGTTCCACCTCAAGATCGCGCCGTGGGTAATTGAGCATACTGCCAATGGCCAGAAGGCAGAATTTTTCGTCGTGCTAGCTGATCAGGCGGACCTGCGTCCGGCAGCGACATTGGCCACAAGAGCTGAAAAGGGCCGCTTTGTGTACGACGCGCTGCGCACGAAGAGCCAGGAAACTCAAAGACCCATTCTGCGATGGTTGCGTGAGCGCGCGATCGAGCATCGCTCCTTCTACATTGTGAATGCGATTTTAGTGAAGGCTAGTCGTGAGATCGCCGAAGCGTTGGCGGCGCGTCCGGATGTGGCGCGAGTGGAAGGCAACCCACGCATTCGAAATGCACTTCCGCAACCGGAACCTGGTGTTCAATCACCTTCGCAACCGCAGACACCAGAGACAATCGAGCCGGGCATCGCTTACACGCACGCGCCGGATGTATGGGCGCTGGGTTTCAGGGGCCAGGGAATCACGGTTGCTGGCGCTGATACCGGCCAGCGTTGGACGCATAACGCACTCAAGCCTCACTATCGCGGCTGGGACGGAGTCACTGCCGATCACAATTACAACTGGCATGACTCCATCCACAACAGCACTGGTAATCCCTGCGGCAATGATTCGCCTTTCCCTTGCGATGATAATGGCCATGGCACTCATACGATAGGCACCGCAGTCGGCGATGACGGCATGGGCAATCAGATTGGGATGGCTCCCGGAGCCAGGTGGGTCGGTTGCCGTAACATGGACCAGGGGAACGGCACACCCGCCCGGTACATCGAGTGCATGGAATGGTTCCTGGCGCCTTACCCGATAGGCGGAGGCCAAGGCGACCCACTCAGAGCTCCGGACATTACGAGTAACTCGTGGGTCTGTCCACCTTCAGAAGGTTGTTCGGCTAACACATTGCAAGCTGCTGTCGAAGCTCAAGCCGCCGCTGGTATCATGATGGTGGCGGGAGCGGGTAACGACGGTCCAAACTGTTCTACTGTGATGTATCCGCCGGCTATCTATGCGGCATCTTACACTGTCGGTGCGTTGAACACCGGCACCGACAACATCGCTTCCTTTAGCAGCCGCGGCCCGGTGACGGTCGATGGGAGTAACCGAATCAAACCGGATATCTCGGCCCCGGGCACAGGCACTCGTTCCAGCTATAACACCTCCGATAGCGCTTACGTGAGTCTTAGTGGCACGTCCATGGCGACACCGCACATTGCCGGTGCCATGGCATTGCTGTGGTGCGCCCGGCCAAACTTCCGCCACGACATCAGTGGGAGCGGAACGACTATGAATAATGCGGCGCATTTTATTTCTTCGACCCAGTGCGGCACTGCTGGACCGCCAAACAATGTGTATGGTTGGGGCCGGGTCGATATCCTTGCTGCTGCAGCCCCAAGCTCTACGTGTCCGCCTGGGACATCGCGAGAGATTGCTTTGGGCCAGAACTTCGATGGCGTGACCCCGCCTGCGCTGCCAGCGGGCTGGGTGGCGACAAATGCACAGGGTCCGCCGCCGCTTTGGGTGACATCCAACTCCGGACTGCCAACACCGCCTGCCTATTCACCACCAAATGCCGCATACGTTGATGATCCAAACGTGGCAAGTGACAAACGGCTGGCCTCGCCAATGTACTTTAGTTTTGAAGGGTTCATGGATCAGTTGACGTTCCGCCATAACTTCAATCTTGAAGCGTCAGACACAGACCCGAACCTGGGCTTTGACGGTGGCATCCTGGAAATTAGCTTTGACGGTGGCCAGACGTTTCAATACGTCCCGCCCGAAAGCTTCGTGACAGGCGGCTATAATCGCACCATCAGCCCCGATCGAGGTAGTCCGATTGCTGGTCTTCGGGCGTGGAGCGGCAACTCGGAGGGTTTCATCACAACCGTAGTGAACGTGCCTACGGACGGTAATTTACGCTGGCGGATGGCAAGTGACACCAGTGGCTCCAGCGAAGGCTGGCGGGTTGACGACGCCACGGTTTACTTCTGCCATTTCTTTGGTACGCCGACAGCAACGCCAACGCCTCCGCCGCCGACCCCGACGGCTACAGCCACGGTTACCGTGTCGCCCAGCCCTACACCGACGGCTACAGCTACGACTACAGCGACCATTACGCCTACGGCTACTGCAACTGCAATTTCAACTGCAACTTCCACTGCTACAGCTACTCCTAGCGCTACTGTTACCGCTACGCCGACTGCCACTGCCACAGTCAGGCCAACGCCTACTTCGCGGCCTAACCTAACACCGAGACCACGTCCCACACCGCCACCGCGCCCCTAAGGGAGCTGGCATGGCGATTCTGGGGAGCGCACGTGTCTCACGTGCTGGTTTCGGCGTCCACGCCGAAACAATCTTTGACGCTTCGTAGCTGCCTTGATCGAGTAGGTAAGAGAAGTCCGCACTGGCGAGGACGCCATCGCCAACACGCGGGCTGCGTGTGCTCCCCAGAATATCGCGTATGAAACTTCAGGGTAATGCTCTGCTTAAACTCGCTAGCGACGGCTTTGGATTATTACGGTATGTCCAGTCGCGCGGTCGGTTGCATGAATTTATTTCGTGCAACACTGCGTCCACCCGTGCGCGATTAGGCGAGAATTCGCAGACCGGATCGGTGTTCGCGGCGTTGCCGGTCAGCAACGCAGCCTGACAACGGCAACCACCGAAATCGATTTCTCTTTGTGGACAACTTTGGCACGGTTCCGGCATCCAGTCCGTTCCACGGAATCGGTTGAAGCTTTCGGAATTTCGCCAAATCCAATCGAGATCGCGTGTTCGGACATTTTCGAAACGCAAATCGGGAATGGCTGACGACGCAGTCGGGCAGGGAAGCACGTCGCCGATCGGATTTACCGTGAGATATCGTTGCCCCCAGCCATTGAGACACGGTTTTGGACGCGTCTCATAATAATCCGGAAGCACGTAAAAGATGTCGATCTTTCCAGCAAGCCGCGCCTTGGCTGCGGTCGCGATGTCCCGTGCGCGCTCTACTTGTTCGCGGGTGGGGAGTAACGCTGCACGATTGCGAAACGCCCAACCGTAGAACTGCACGTTCGCCAGCTCGACTCTCCCGGCGCCGAGCACTTCCGCGAGATCAATGATTTGCGGGAGTCGATCGATGTTACGCTTGTGAATCACAAAATTGAGGCTCAGCGGAATTCCGGCTGCGCGAATTTTTGTAGCGACGCCGAGCTTACGCTCATGCGCACGCGCGCCGGCGATTTCGTCGGCCAGGATTGATTCATCCGACTGAAAACTTAGTTGGATCGAATCTAACCCGGCATCGCGCAACCCGCATAAGCGATCGTCATCCAACCCGATGCCGCTGGTGATGAGGTTCGTGTAAAGCTTCGCTTCACGCGCCGCGCGAATCAGTTCGACGAGATCGCGCCGGGCAAGCGGTTCGCCTCCCGAAAAACCGGTTTGCAAAACGCCAAGCGCGGCGGCTTCACGAATGACCCGCTTCCATTCTTCGGTCGTGAGCTCGCCATTACTGTAGCCGCCGCCCTGCGGGCGACGTGGCGTTTCGCACAGCAAAGCGGCTACAGGGTTTGAGCAATACGGGCAATGCAGTGGACATCGGTACGTGACCTCCGCAAGCAGCGCGTATGGATGGGGAAGATTCATCTCAGCGCGTCAATTATCCATGTGTCGTTTTGCACGAAGTGCTTTGGAGTGCGATGCGTCCTCGCATCGCTTTTGGCATGACGCGGCGATTCGCTAGAAAGCGACACGGGGACGTGTCGCACTCCTAAAGCTTTCGCGTGACGCACCCGTGCCATCATGTGAATTCAATCAGTTTGCGTTGTTGCAAATCCGCCAAGCTTTCACGTACATCAGCAGCAAGCGCCGCAGAGTCCGCCTCGTATTCTTCGGCCAATTCGCAAATAATCTCGCCCAGTGTTCGTCCGTCGCAGCGTGAAAGAATTTCATGCGCAGTTTCGTTTAGTTCGACAATCCCTTCGGGGTAAAGCAGCACGCTTTTGCCCGTGGTCGAATCGATTTGTAGCCGGACGCCTTTCGTTAGGCTCAGCCGAGTCAAATCAGAAATTGTTGTGGCATCCATCTTTAACAAGGAGCGGCGGTCTCCTGACTGCCGAAATTCCCCGCGGAGCCGACTAGAGACCGCCCCTCCTTGAAGTAGCCGTGATGAATTGCGTCGAGCATCGACCAAAGCACATCACATTTGAACTCCAGCGCGCGCACGGCTTCCCGCTGAAGCTCGGGCGTGTTGCCATATTCCAAGGTGATCGCGAGCGCCTCGTCAGAATCGCGTCGCGCCTGCGTGACCCGGCGACGGAAATAATCCAGACCGCGTCCATCGATCCACCGATAGAATTTTTCGAAGGCTGCAAGCCGGGCGGTCATCAGATCCGGCGCAAAAAGCTCGGTCAGCGACGATGCGATGGCGATCGGCCATGGCTGACTGCGCGCGAAATTCACGTACGCATCAACCGCGAATCGAACCCCTGGCAACAGATTGCGATTATCGAGTAGTTCGTCACGCTTTATCCCGCACGCTTCGCCGAGTCGCAGCCACGCTTCGATGCCGCCTTCGTCTGGGAGCGGCGGCTTCCCAGCCGTCGAAATTTCTCCTGATTGGGCGGACTGGAGACCGCCCCTCCTCGGAGCTACGCCATCGTGGTCAAGAATGCGATGAATCCAAGCCCGTCGCACTTCGCGCACTGGGCAGTTGGCGAGAATCGCGGCGTCTTTGATCGGAATATTTCTCTGATAATAGAACCGGTTCGCGACCCAACCGCGTAGCGCTTCCGGCGAAAGCTGGCCTTCGTTCATCGCGACATGGAACGGATGTTTGTCGTGATAAGCACGCACGCCGATCGCCCGCAATTTTTCAACGAACGTTTCCCGATCCCAGAGTCCCCTAGTCATAAAACCATTTCCACACAGATCATAATGTCATTCTGAGCGAAGCGAAGAATCCAGCTACTTCGACCAACTTCGAACTCAATTTATCCGAACAAATCTGTAGTCTTCTCGCAACCAAACGAGCACCCGTAATAATTGAAGTAGCTGGATGTTTGAAAGCCTGGCCTCATGCTTCGCATTTCGTTGCAGCGCTTCGCTGCTAATGACATCGTTTGTAAGTCTCTCAAAATCAATGCGTGTTAAAACAACGGTAGGGACGCCGCGCTGCGGTGTCCGGTCGGCGCAGCGCGCCGACCCTACCATTCGGGCGCGCCAAGCGATTTGTGTCATCTCCGCACCAAAAATCACGCCCAACGTGTTGGGAAACCTCAACATGACACCGGCTTTACAAGACGATTTCCATACCATCACGCGCAATTTCTATTCCCGTCTGCTCAACTTGAGCGCGTTCGTGGGAGCCAGGCATGAGAATCGGGTTGGTGTTGTTGATGTGGGTGTAAATCTTCCGGCGCGCCGGCGATTGGCGCAATAGATCAAAGCTGCCGTGGTTGATAGGCAAATGATTCATCTCGCGCGCGCTGCGAGCGCCCGGCCGTACCTGACCGAGTTCTGCGTCGCTCCAGAACGTCCCGTCAAACATGACAAGATCAGATGTATGAACTGCGTCGCGTAGTTGCTCAGTCAAACTGCCGACACTCGGCGCGAACAGCGCAGTTCGTCCGGATGTGTCATCGCGAAATTGAAATGCAACGCTTCCGGGTAGTTCAATCGCTCGAAATGCCAGGCCGGAGTCCAGAGATTGAAATTCCGAAGTCACCTTCCGCCACTCGATTCCGCAGAAGCGCCCGAGAATGCGGTCAAGCCACGCGAGCGCAGCTTGGGTTTCGTCCGTAGTGTAAACGACGATCGGCTTTTCCTGTTGGCGCAGGAGCAAGAGGCCCAGCGCATGATCGATATCTGCATTGGTCAAAAGAACACCTGCGATCGGAGTGTTGCGCGATGCATTGCGGCGCGGCTGCAACCGCGTTGCGCTTTCGATTTGCCGGGGCAGGTCAGGGGAGGCGTTGATTAACCACCAGTTCTGAGACTCTTCAGAGTCGGCGCAGATCGCGATGCTCGATTGCGTCTGAGGATCAATTTTTCCCGCGCGCGCTGCGGCGCAGTTTACACAGGCGCAGTTCCATTGCGGCAGGCCGCCGCCGGCTGCGCTGCCGAGGATATGGATCCGAATCAACCGAACTTATGGTCTAATTCCCGTCCGATCAGACCGCGCCAGCGTAACAGGTGCATTCAAAAAAGATTGGCACCGTTTTGAGCGTCGGTTTGATCCACCTTTTTTTCGTTCTCATGAGTTGCTCAGGTCCATTAAATCATATGCCATATGGGTCAACTTATTTTTTTGATGAAGCTGATGTCGCCGCTGCGTTCCCCGCACGCGAGTCGAATACGGGAAATCCAAATCCCTTGGTTCCAAACCGAGGCCCAGCAAGGTTTCAAAAGAATTCCAAAATGCGTTCATAGACCAGATTGTATCGTGGCAGGCAATTCGCCGCCCGGCTTGAGCTTGTTGTCATGTTGAGCGAGGCGAAACATCTCTGGCTAGACGGTTTTGCTAAGGCGTCACAAATAATGAACTGAGATTCTTCGCTTCGCTCAGAATGACAGGGCAGGTTATGGTTGTTTCCTCCGCTTGCGCGAGAAACCTTCGCGTGGCATAAGACCACGCTCACCCGGTTTTCAAACTGATTCAGCACACGACGTTTATGCCAACAGCGCCACCTCCATCTCGCGATGTCGCACTGGAAACACGCTTTTTTTGGGAGCGTTTCAAAAAGCCAATTATCGCGACCGTGCTCGTTGTTCTACTCGCAGCCACTGCGTTCACCGCGTATCGGTTTTATTCCGATCGCCGTGCGGCCGCCGCATCAGCCGCGTTGGCGAGCGCGAATAGCGCGCAAGAGTACGAACAGGTAATCGCTCGTTACCCCAATACACCTGCCGGCTCCGATGCGTACATTTTGCTCGCTGAAACGCAGCGGAAGGAAAGGAAATTCACTGAGGCAAACAAAACGCTCGAAACGTTCATCGCGAAGTATCCCAAGCATGAGCTTGTGAGCACAGCGAAGATGGCGCTGGCGGGTAATCTGGATTCGATGGGCAAAACGGATGAAGCATTGGCGATGTATCAACAGATCGCGTCGGCTTACCCCAACAGTTACACTGCGCCGCTGGCCATGCTTTCGCAGATATACATTCTAAAGGCGAAAAATCGGAACGATGACGCGCGGCGTATCTCCGAGACGATTCTCACCCAATTCCGAACGAGTTTTTGGGCGGGCGAGGCGATGCAGCAACTGCGCCTGTTGAAGCCAATTACGACGTCGACGCCGCCACCGGCAGCGATGCCAAACGTCCCGCCAATGTTGGCTCCTGCCGCGCCGTTGCCGCAAGCTCCGCCCGCGCCGAACCAGCCGCAGGGCGCGCCATCGCCAAAGAAACCGTAGAGGGTAGGGTGCCTCGATCCGTGCGCGCCGCCTTCGGCGGGCAGAGGACTGCCCGCCCTACCTCTTAGCGCTTGGAGAACTGGAAACGCTTCCGCGCGCCGGGTTGTCCGGATTTTTTTCGCTCTTTCATGCGCGGATCGCGACGCAGCAAGCCCTCGGATTTGAGTGGGCCTCGCAAATTTGCGTCGACTTGAAGAAGCGCTCGCGCGATCGCGAGTTGTGCCGCGCCGGCCTGAC
>Ga0193727_1000116_pt1 | contig 25553 bp, 22 predicted proteins | sample H2c2metaG_FD_143051 | JGI IMG/M metagenome (GOLD analysis project Ga0193727, IMG submission 143051) | Soil microbial communities from a riparian zone of the East river system, Colorado, United States - H2c2 | ecosystem: Environmental > Terrestrial > Soil > Riparian zone | place: USA: East River...
TGGACATCGTGAGGCCGCAGGTGGACCCTGCGCTGCTTGATGGGCCGGCCCCGGCTGTCCAACGCCGTAGGGCTGACGAGCAGAATTTTCACGGGCGCTCCCGCATTCGGTCAATAGACAGTTTCTCCAAGAGGTGTCAAGTGAGGGTCAAGCGACCGTTTGACGCGGCGCCGCCGAGCGGGCATCGTGGTGTTCCATGGAGCGAGAAGCGATCGAGATCGTCGCGGTGGTGTCGCGCGCCGAGCAGCGCGCGTTCTGGACGCTGCCGTATGCGCTGTACCGCGGGGACCAAAACTGGGTTGCGCCGCTCCGCCCTATGGAGCGGCAACGCTGGTCGCCACGGCACAACGCCTCGCTCAGGACTCGGCGCGTGCGACGATTCCTGGCGCGGCGCGACGGCCGCGTGGTGGGACGGATCGCGAGCGTCGTGGATCCGGCGTTCGCGGCGCGGTGGGCGGCCGAGGCGGGGTTCTTTGGATTCTTCGAGTGCCCGGATGACGCCGGCGTGGCTCGCGCCCTGCTCGGCGCGGCGGAGGCGGACCTGCGCGCCCAGGGGGTGCGGCACGTCCTGGGACCGGTGAACCTCACGACCAACGACGAGGTCGGCCTGCAGGTCGACGGGTTCGACTCGCGGCCGATGGTGCTCTCGCCCTACAATCCGCCGTACTACCCGCGGCTCGTCGAGGCGGCGGGCTATGCGGCCCGGCTCGACTACTACGCCTACGGGTGGACCCCGGACACGGGGCTCGCGCCCGTCGTGGCGCGCCTGCGGGGCATTGCGGCGCGCGACGGCGTGACCGTGCGCCCCGCCAATCCGCGCCGCTGGGACGCTGAGACTCGGCTGCTGTTCGACCTCTACAATGCGTCGTTCGCCGACTTGTGGGGCTTCGTCCCGCTCACGTGGGACGAGTATCAGGGGCGGACCGGGGAGTTCCGCCCGTTCTACCGCCCCGAGCTGGTGCTGTTCGCGGAGCGCGACGGGCGCGCCGTGGGGTTCGGGCTCTCGTTGCCCGACATCAACGAGCTGCTCGCGCCGCTCGGCGGGCGCCTGTGGCCGTTCGGTTGGTTGCACCTGGCGCGAGGGATTCGCCGCATCCGCAGCGCGCGGTTCATTCTGCTCGGCGTACTCCCCGAGCATCGCGCGCGGGGCGTGGCCGTCGTGATCGCGGCCGAGATGGCCGACGCTGTCCGCCGGCTGGGGATCGAACAAGGCGAGCTCTCGCTGGTGCAGGCGGACAACAAGAAGATCCAGGCGGTGATCGCGGCGTGCGGCGGCCCGCGGACCAAGACCTACCGCCTGTACGAGCGGCGGCTCGCCGGCTGACCGTGGAAGCGCTGGAGTTCCGCCACGAGGTGCCGCGCTACCTGGCGACGCGTCTGGTGCATCGATTCGCGCCGCCGCTCTGGTCGGCCCGGCTCGCACCACTCCACCGCGTGCGCCGCCCGCCGCCGGTGCCGGCGCGACCGGGCTGGCTGCCGTTGCGGGTGCGGCTCTCGGGGATCTGCGGCACCGACGTCAGCCTCGTCACCGGACGCGACTCGCTCTACCTCGAGCCCGAGGCATCGTATCCGTTCGTCCCGGGGCACGAGCTCGTCGCGGAGGTCGGGGCCGACGGCGTTCCGCCCGCCGTCGCCGACTCGCCACTCCAACCGGGGACGCGCTGCGCCGTCTGGTCGGTGCTCGGCTGCCGGGCGCGGGGTGTCGCCGAGTTGTGCCGGCCATGCCGCGAGGGGTGGGAGGGGCTGTGCGAGCGGCGCGGGGACGAGTGGCCGGGACGCGGAATCGGGATCGGGTTCAACTGCGAGACCGGCGGTGGCTGGTCCCACGCATGCCTCGCGCACCACTCGCAGCTCTGGCCGCTCTCCCCCGTCGTCTCGGACGAGGAGGCGCTGCTGCTCGACCCTGCCGCGACCGCGCTGGCGGCGCTGCTCCGCAGCGAGGCGCCCGAGCGAGAGCGCACGCTCGTCATCGGCGGCGGCACCATCGGCCTGTTGATCGCCTACCTCCACTGCGCGCTCGCGCGTCCCGGCGCGTGTGAGCTGCTGGTGCGGCACGAGTCGCAGCGCGCGTGGGCGGAGCGCCATGGTGTAGCGGCAACGGTTGTGCGAGGAGCCTCTGAGTTCCTTGACTGGGCCGCAACGCAGGGGATGAAAGCCGTGCGGGTCACCGGGTACGGTCACGTGTTCCGCGGTGTGTTCGACCGCGTGATCGACGCCGCGGGGACCCGTTCATCCATCACGCAGGCGCTGCAGGCGGTGCGCCCGCGGGGATCGGTCGTGATGGTGGCAGCGCCGCCGACCCTTGACGGCGTGGACCCCACGCCCATCTGGTACCGGGAGATCACGGTGCGTGGGGTCTACGTGTACGGACCGGTGCCGTGGGAGGGAGAGTCGGTGCATCCGTTCACGGTGCTGCTGCCGCGCCAGGAGGCGGGGACGCTGGTGTTGCACGACCTGATCACGCACACATTTCCGCTCGGAGCCTATTCCGCTGCTTTCGCCGCGCTGGTGCACCGCCGGGGAAGTGGCGCCATCAAGGTCGCATTCCGTCCGGGCGCACGGCTGGACTAGCCGCGGTCAGGCTGTCAGGAATGCCCGTCAGGCCGTAGGACGAGAGATCGGCAACGTAGTCCGAATCCTCCACGCTCACGCTCGGCCACTCCCGCATGCGGTCCGGGGCGAAAACACTCATGATCTCCCCCATCACGTCGCGTAGCGAATCAGACGTCGGGTTGTCGTACACGGCGACGATGGCGTACTGGTGGTTCGCCCGGACGCGCAGGCCTTGGCCCTGGATAGCAAAGAGCTTGCGGTCGACACCCAGCAGCCTGCCCTGCGTGTCATAGCGCGCGCGCAGCTCGACGACTGTCTTCCCCGTCTCGACATCTTCCAGCCGCACCAGTGTGCCGTAGTCGTGCAGGTGCCCGCCGACTCCTACGAGGTGGCCGGAAATCGGAAATCGCACAATTGCGCGGCGCTCGCTGTGCCCCGGGGGCGCGTCATATACGTGATTGGATCGCGGCTCGCGATTAGCGTACAGGACGACGGGAAGAGCGTTGATCGGCCGGGGCTGCAGGTTGGCCGGCGCGTAGCGGAGCGTGAGCCGGAGGAAGACGCCGGTGACCTCGTGGGGCATGTAGTTGTGCCACATAAGGTAGAGTCCCAGTCGCATGCCGGGGCGCATGGGCGCCCCGATCCGCTTCGGAACCGTAACGTCTTCGCTGTTGAGTCGCGCGCCGGCCAGGCGCTCGGGGAACGGATACAGGAGCATGCGGCGGTCGAAGTTGACGAGGGTGAAGTGGTGCAACAGGTCGCGCGGCAGCGGACGTCCGGTGGCATCGAGTACCTCGGAACGGTAGCCACGGAACCAGCTCCGGAACGGCCACACGATGTAGCAGGCCATCCCCGCATCGTGACCACCCGCCCCCATGCTGACGGTCTCCGGCATGTGCTGATGGCCCGGCCGCAGGTTGAAGGGACCCGCGACGATCACGATCCGGTGATGCTTCCTGTCTATCTGCACCCCTGCTTGCAGTGAGTCGTGGGGGAGTTGCCCAGGGGCGGGCGGGCACAGCAGCAGTACGGCCAACATACGATGCGAGCGTGATCGGCCGTGCCTCGGGCGGGCGCTAGGCAAGTTTGATGCACATCTTGCAGCGCGGCTTGTTTCCGGTTCCGCTTACACGATGCTGTCGCAGGATTCTTCTTCCGTCCACACAGTTGTCGTGATCGTGATAGACGGTCCTGATCTCGGGCGTGTACTCCATCGAGTTGGTGTGGAACGATGCCACTTTCACTGCGGCCTCCCTTTCGTCATTAGGGCTTCCGCGCCTGCTCGAACCCGTCAAGGAAGTCGCGTGCCATAGCGTCGGGGCCTTCGGTGCGCAGCCGCTGGCGATCTACAGGGTATGGCCACCACTCACGCTCGCCCTTCTCGATGCGGAGGAGCCCCTTGATCCTGAAGCGCGGCACGGTGAATTCGATGCCCTCGCCCGGGGCTTGGTTCCAGCGCAACCACTCGGGGGCCTTGAAGACGATCTCCAGCATCTCGCGGAACAGGGTCGCATCGTCATCGCCGGGTCGTGCTCGGTAGGTTGTCATGCCGCCGAACATGGAGACCAGGCCAGGTGGCGTCTAGAAGCGCGTAAATATCAGGTGGGTGAGTACGATGAAGTGTGGTGCTTATGCGGTATGCTCTGGGTGGTCCCGGGCGCCACCAATACAGACAGCCCTCGCGACTCGATGCTCACGTCGAACGCGCCTCCCACCACGACTTCGCCGTCGATCTGCACAGGCCCAGCGGACTCGAAACGTGCGCGGCGCCAGGGGCGCGAGCGGGTATCGCCGTCCGAGCCGGGCCGTGCGGTCGGCAGGCCCCGTCGCAGCGTCCGCCAGTACGCCCGCGCCGAGAGGCACGCCACCGCCGTGGCTTCGCCGTCCGTCGCGTCGGCCTCGGGCCACATGAGCCACCCGAAGCCGTAGTACGGCAGGTTGTAGAGCCCGGCGTTGTAGACTGGCCCGCCAGGCTGGAGCAGCGGCTCACCGTCAACCGTCACCCCGATGCCGGACCAGGACCGCGTCGCGACGCGCACCATCCCGGGCACGAGACCGAGCCATCGGCGCCACGCCGGCCGGCGTTCAACGGCGGCGAGCATGCGCGACTCGAACCCGGCGCTGATCGAGACGAGCGCGAGGGGGAGCGCACAATGGGTGGTCGTCATGACATCGATCGCTTGCGGCGTGCCGGCCTCGATCGCCCGCAAGGCACCGCGTACGCTGCCGTGACCGAACGCGTAGCCGAACGCGTTGCCGGTGCCGAGCGGCAGCGTGGCCAGCGGCCGATCGGCCATCCCGGCCGCGCGCAGCGCCCGGGCGAGGAGGTTGACCGTGCCGTCCCCACCCGCCGCGACGGGGACTTCGTCGGGTGCGAGACTGGCCACGACTTCGCCCGCCTGGTCGAGCGAGCGGACGACCACCGTCCGCGCGCGCGCGGCCAGCTGCGGCACGGGGGCCAGCGCGGCGTGCAGGCGGGCGAGAACCCGCCCGCTGCCGGCGGCTGGGTTCACGAGAAAGACGACCCGCCGCTTCTCGCTCACGCCTCGACCGGGTCCGCGCTGATGGTGCGGAGCGGCGCAGGCCGTATACCGTGGCGCATCGCCAGCGCCAAAATTTCAGCGGCGCGTGCCGGCGTGATCCCACCGCGGCCCACAGAATAGGCCTCCCACCGGTTCTCGAGCGCCAGGGTCATTCCCTCCGCCAGACACGCATGTAGCTCTCCGGGCTCGTAGTGGCGCAACACCGCCGGCAGATCGGTCTCGATCGGGCATGCGAGCTGCACCCTCCCGGCGCGAGCGTAACGAACGCCCGGCACGCTGGCTCCGTTCGCAGGATGCCCGGCGTCGAGCACCACGGCCGACTGCGGCACCCGTTCAAGACACACGGCGCCCAGCGTGGCGCTCGCAACGAGGACAACGATGTCGGAGCGCGGCGCCGCGTCCTCCCAGCTGCACACCGCCGTGCCGGGCAACTCGGCGGCCAGGGCGGCGAGGGGCGCCGGCCGGCGACCCACCAAAACGGGTTTGATCCCACGTGAGTGGAGGATGCGGCAAACGCCCGAGCCGACATCCCCGCCTGCGCCGAACACAGTGACGCGGCGGTGGGTGTCACCCTCGGCAGCGGTCAGGGTCTGTTCTGCGACGACCGCCGCCGTCAGTGTGTTGCCCGTCGTAAACGCCACGCCGAACTCGCGCGTTGGATCGAGCCGGGCGCTTTCCCCGACGATGCTGGAGAATCCCCCCAGGGTCACAAGGCGCGCCCCCGTCCGGGCCGCCGCTGCGCAGGCGGCGTGGACCCGCCCGACGGCGGTAGCCATCCGCCATTGGTCGTCCACGATCAAGAACGCATCGATATAGCGGCCGGGCAGGGCCGCGCCCGTGGGCGAGCGGACCACGAAGTCGCACACCGGCATCGGGTCGAGGCGGCGCAGCAGCGGCGCCACGCGATCCTCGCTGAGGGGCGGCAGGTCCGGGCCGCGCACCTCCGACAGGAACGCCCGATACTCCTCGAGCGACGCCTTGTGACCCACCCACGCCAGCGCGGGCGATGAAGCCGTGAGGCTCAGCCGGGAAGCCGGGCCAGCCACCGAGTGACGTCCGCAGGGCGAAACCCAATCGTCCGCAGCGCCTCCCCGTAGTCGGCGACGAAGCGGGCCTGGACGACGGGCATCTCGACCCCAAGCAGGTGGAGGTCGAGCTTGGCGCAGGCCTCGTTGCACACGCCGCAATGCGGACCGCACTCCTCCGGGCCGATCCACTCGGCCAGCACCCGCGCGACCCGCTCGTTGGCAAAGTCGACGCGTTCGCGCAGCCCGTCCGAATCCCGCGCGAACTCGTCCGTGAGAGCATGAATGCCGTGAGCGAGATGTTCGCGCTCCTCTCCCGCGATGACGCGCACCCGCTCCGCGGCAAACGGATCCGACCCAGGCAGGACGGCTTCGTACAGCACCACGGCGAAGGTCTCGAGGATGATGTCCTGCATCACGTAACAGCCGAGCAAGTCGCCTGCGTCGGCGCGCTCGCGGAAGGCATCACGCACCTGCCGCCAGTAGGGGCCGTCCATGTTTGATTTGACAGGCACTGCGAGCCGTGTCGCCACCTCGCGCATGCTGAGCAAGTGCAATTTTTCGTGGTAGGCGTCTTCCAGCAGATCGAGCCGTTCGTCGATCGAGCGCGCGAGCGGAATCATGCGCGAGTAATGCTCGATTCCCACCGCTTCCCCGGTGACGCTGTGGGCGATGACGTCACGGTACACCATCGGGTATTGCGGATCAATTTCCGTGATCATGGGACCTCGTAGCGAGCGATTGAGCGAGCTGCACCCAGCGCTCGGCGGAAAGAAATGTTTGCCGCGGCTGAGTGCCGCTTACCTGTCGGACGTCTGCCGTGACCAAACGTCCCGACTCATCGAACAGAAACACGCTCTCGTGCGGCAGCACCCGTCCCCATGCGGTCTCCATCCAGGAGTCCACCCGCACGCCCAGCGCGCCGAACACGGCCCCCTCAGGGTCGGCGGCAATCGGGATGGTCACCCCGCGGCTTTCCCACCACTCGGCCGTCGCGTCGCGCGACACGGCGAGCACCTGGACGCCCAACGCGGAGAGCCGCGGCGCAGCGGCGGAGAGGTCCGTCAGGTGCATGCGGGAGTAGGAGCACCAATTGCCGCGCACCAGCGCAAGCAAGAGGGGCCGCCCCACGAACGAGCGCAGGGAACGTCGCTCCCCGCCGCCCAGGGATATCGAGACCTCAGGGAGAGGGTCCCCGGGCGCGAGCGACGGGGTGACGTCGCGGCGCTCCCGTTCATCCGGACCTTCCGTCAAGGGCAGGCAGGCGAGATTGCACGACGCGTCGAGCGCGCTCGGCCAAGTGCCATTCCAGCCGACGTGGCGCGAGACATAGAGGAAAGGGGAGGCCGCCCATTTGGCGATGAGGTACCCGGCAGTGGCAGCCGTGTGGGCGGCCCTGGCCAGCGGGGCGTGCCGCCGGATCGGATGGGCCGGGTCAGACGAGGCTGAAGTCGACATAGGCGGGTCGCCCGAGGAAGGGGGAGAGGTCAGGCGTCCGGCGCGTGGCCTGCCCGACCCACAGGGTCGCCGGAAGGGTGACGTGCCAATAGCCGCGGGCCACCTGCGCCAGCGGATCGCGCGCGTCGAGGCCGAGCATCACCACGAGCACGCCGCGCCGGCGTGCCATCCCGAGCAGCGCGTCGCGTACGGCGACGGCGGCGGCGAGGTCGGTCGCGCCGAAGAACCGGATGGCGGCGAGCGGCAGCGGTTGGCCGGTCGGCGGCAGGGTTGGACCGCCGCGCCAGGCGGCGTACCAGCGGATACCGCGAACGACAGCCGAGAGGGGGAAGCGGTAGCGCAACACGACCTCCCGCCGCAGGGCGCGTTGGTCCCACAGCGCGCCGCAGCCGACAATGCTCCCGGTTCGCTCGGCGACGACAGCGTCCTCGAGCGATAGGGACTGGTCGTGCCCCCATTCGGCTGCGAAGCCGTCGAGGTCGAGCGCCGGACCCAGCGCGTGCTCGTCCCAGATCCGGGCCAGCAAGCGGTGCATGTCGGGTATATCAGCCGCGCGCGCGGGACGGGTTGCGACCGCGGGCCGGGGGAGGGGCGCGCGGAGCGTGAGCCATTGGATGAGCTTCATCCGCGCGAACGGGACGGCTTGCGGCAGGTCACGACACCGATCGATCAAAGCTTCCATGGCACGGTTTCCGCCCAGTGTGGCGAGGGCCGTATAGCACGACTGCGCGTCTCGTTCGGCCGCGACGCCCGCGCGGGTCAGGGCCAGCGCTACACCGCGGCGGCGCGCATCGGGCGAGACTCGCAATTCCCCGAGATAACCCCACCGGGTCAAGCAGCCGTCAAGCCGCGTGTGACGCTGGGCGAGTGAGACCGAGCCGACCACCGCGTTCGCGTCCTCCGCGACCCAGATGTCGCGTGGACCCGCGAACTGCTCCCACGCCGTCGCGCGCGCCCCCGGCACCGACGCAACCGTGAGGAGACCTTCCATCGGGCAGGCAGCCGCCAGTCGGGCGAGCGCGTCCGCATCGCCGCTGTGCGCTAGTCGAACAGTGAGCGTCACGAATTCATAATGCGCCCAATGCGCCCTCCGAGTAAGATCTGCAACGTTGCTCTTGACATGCCCAAAGTCCGGAGGCCATCGTCACTCGCATGGATGCGCTCGTCGGGAAAGCGCTGCGCAGCCGGCGCGTCCGCTTCTGGCTCGCGACTGCGGGGATCGCCACAAGCACGCTGCTGGTCCTCGTGCTGGCGGCGGCGTATCGCAGCGTGCGCGCGAGCGTCGCGGGGTACGCCGGGCAGCCCGGCATCGATTTGTGGGTTGCGCCCGCCGGCACGGACAACCTCATCCGCTCGTCGTCCCTCTTCTCCAGCCGACTCGCCGACTCGGTCGGCGCCCTGCCGGACGTCGGCGCGGCCGCGCCTGTGGTGCGGGCGTTCCTCACTGTGCGGGGTGGGCGGAGCGACGAGCGGCGGCGGCTGACCTTGCTGGGCATCGGGTACCTGGCCCCCGACGGCCTGGGCGGACCACCTCGCTTCGCCGGGGGGCGCGCGCCGCACGGCCTGCACGAGGTGGCGCTCGACCGCGCGGCAGCGCACATACTCCGCGTCGGGATCCGCGACACAGTGTGGGTGAACGGCAGGGCGGCGGTCGTCTCCGGCTTGACGGCGGAAACCAACCTGCTCGCGACACAGTTCGTGTTCGGGGACATCGGTGCCGCAGGCCCGGCGAGCGGAATTGCCGGGAAAGCCTCCTTCCTCGCCGTCCGCGTGACGCCGGGAGCGAATGTCGACACGGTCGGTCGCACGATCATGGATCAGTTTCCCGACGTCGTCGCGTTTTCCCGCGCGGCGTTCGTCGCCAACAACCTGCGGGAGGTGTCGGCGGGATTCCTCCCGCTGCTCGCCCTGATCGGCATTCTCGGCGTGTCGGCCGCCACCGTGCTCGTCACAGTCCTGCTGTACAGCCTGGTGGAAGACCGTCGTGCGGAGATGGCGGTGCTGCTGGCGCTCGGCGCCGAAGCCACGCTCGTCGGGCGCGGCGTGGTCCGGCAGGCGGCGAAGCTGGTGACTCTGGGGGGATTGCTCGGGGTGGCCCTGGCCGTCGGACTGGGTTGGATTCTCGACCGCGCGCTCCCCACCGTTCCGCTCACGTTCGTGGCGCGTGACGTCGCGGAAATTCTGGTGGTGTTCATCGTGTTTGGTATCGCTGCCGCGGTTGTTCCGGTGGTGCGGCTGCATCGCATCGACCCGCTCGAGGCGTTCCGCCCGTGATCGCGCTGCTGCTCGAAGGCGTATCCAAAGCCAGGGGGACGGGACGTCAGACGGTACAGGCACTGCGGGACGTTTCACTGCGCCTTTCAGCGGGAGAACTTGTACTGCTCGAGGGGCCGAGCGGGGCAGGAAAGACGACGTTGCTCGCCGTCGCCGCCGGTCTGCTGAGCGCGGACGCCGGCCGGGTGATACTCGCGGATCTCGCGATCGGCGAGGAGCGGCCGGCGGCCCGCCGCAAGCACCGGCTGCGCAACGTGGGGTTCGTGTTCCAGCGCGCCAACCTGCTGGGCGAGCTCACCGTGCGCGAGAACGTGTTGTTGATGACGTCGCTGGCGGGCATGCCGCGCGACGCTGCGCGGCGCGAAGTCGACGCGCTGTTGGAGGAATTGGGTCTCGCACGGCTGGCGGACCGGCGCTCGACCGAGCTGTCGGGGGGCGAAGAACAACGGGTCGCGCTGGCGCGTGCCCTGGTGCACCGGCCGCCGGTCGTGCTCGCCGACGAGCCGACCGGCAACCTCGACGGGGCGTCGGGACGGGTGGTCGCGGAAGGTCTCGCCAACTGCGCGCGCGCCCGCGGCGCCGCGGTGCTGGTGGCGACCCACGACGCCCGCCTCGTGCCGTTTGCGACCCGGCGCATCAGCATCGTGGACGGGCGGCTCGGCGCCGGGCGCTGACCGGCTCGGGCGACAGGGCTCACCGTGGTTTGCTCCCGGCCGATACACCGGTCCCGACAACGCCCGCATGTCCAGACGGAACGCTTCGTTGTGCGGGTCGATCGTGGGCCATTTCCGCGCGTCGCTCGGAGCGAACAATCCTCCCAGGTATCCCATGACCGCCCGCAGCGTGTCGGCTGTTGGGTTGTCGTACACGGCCACGAGACGATACGGATGATCGGCGCGGAGCCGCAGGCCCTGTCCCCGCAGGGCGAAGAGGCGGCGGGATACTCGCAGCAGTGCTCCATTCGGGTCGCGCTCCGTCGACAGCCGCATCATGGTCTTGCCGGTCCTGGCGTCCGCCACCTCAAGCGAGACGCCGTGGTCGTGCAGGTGTCCGCCGGCGGCCAACAGATGCCCCCCGACGGGCAGTGTGAATTCGGACGACTCGACGCATCCGCCCGGAGGTACGTCGAACATGTCGTGGCCCCCGGACACAGGATTGGCGTCGAGGAACAGCGGGAAGACTGCGATGGGCCGCGGCACTTGGTTGGGTGATACCCAGCGGAACGTCAGCACTACGTAGAGACCCTGAACCTCCCGACCCGTATGGTTATCCCACATCGCGTAGAGGGTGATACGCTGGCCGGCCTGCAGCGGGATGCCGATCGTCGTCGGGAGCGATATCGCTTGGGTTTCCTTCCCAAAGCTCACGACGCGTTCCGCCATCGGGTATACGAGCTGGCGCCGATCGTGATTCACCATTGTCAGGTGGTGGAGCAGGGACCGCGACAGCGGGCGGCCCGTTTCATCCCGCAGCTCGAGGTCGAAGCCGCGGATCCAAGCGTCCCGTGGCCAGACAAACCTGCACATCACCGAGTCACGCTCCCCCATTGACATCCCCTCGTGTCCCGTCGCGGGTGGCAGGGGCGGCAAACGATATGGACCGCCGACCAGCACGAGCTCATGCCGCGCGGGGTCGATCTGGCTGCGAACATGAGACGCGGTGTCCGGGAGATCCACCAGATTGGCCGAGGTCAGATCGAGAGGCAGGCGCGCGGGCGCACACGCCAGCACGGCGATGGCAAGCGTCGGAGCAAGTGCCAGGTTCAAGATTGGCCCCCCAGGAGGTGATTCCCTTGGAGTGTTTCACGCCAAGCTGTGAGGCCGCAGTCAAGGAACGGTCAAGCCACCTGGCTTCCTAGAGCAGAACCGCCAACGCGTCTGCAACCTGTTTCACTGCCGTGTGGTGTGCGGGAGTGAACCCTGCAGGGACATCGGAGTCCACATCGAGCTGGCCGAGTACGCTACCGCCACGCTTGATCAGCACGACGAGCTCGGATCGGGTATCCGTATTACAGGCGAGGTAGTTGTCGATCGCGGCCACATCTTGGACCATTTGATCCTGGCCGGTGGCGACGGCTGTTCCGCAGACGCCCACGCCTACCGGGATACGCACATGTTCCGTCGCCCGCCCATGGAAGGCCTCCAAAACCAACTCGTCCCCCTGGAGCATGTACGCGTATACCGAAGTGAATGGGGCGCCCCACGAGCAGAGGCGCCGGCAGGCGAGCTGCAGCAGTTGCTGTCGGGGTTCGTCGTGCAGGTGGGCGGCCCGGAGGGCCCGCACCAGGGCGGCGGGGTCCGGCCCTGGGCTCAGGAGCCTCCTCGCTTTCCGAGCACGGCGTTGAGCTGAATCGCCGCGCCGTCGCGGGTGACGGCGATGGTCACCGAGTCACCCGGTTGGTGGCTCCGCAGAGCCTCGGTCATTTCGTACAGGTTCGCGATGGTCTTGGGGCCCATCCCAGTGATCACGTCTCCCGCCTTGAGTCCCGCGTGCTCGGCGGGACTGCCGGCGCGGACGCCGACCAGACGCACGCCTCCCGGCGATCCAGTCATGTCCGGGATCGTGCCGAGATAGGCGCCGTACCCCGAGCCCCCGGCCGCCATCTGCGGCGGAGCTGCATCCACGAACGTCAGCGCCCCGGGGCGATTCGCGAGCGTCAACGCCACGTCAGCCACGAAGGCTGCCACCCGCGCCAGCCCGACGGCGTTGATTTTTTCCCAGCGGTCGGTGGTGCGGTGGTAGTCCTCGTGGAGATCGGTGAAGAACTGGAGCACGGGCCGTTTCGCGGCAAAAAACGAAGCGTGATCACTGGGCCCCCAGCCATCCCCCGAGGCGCGCAAGTCGAACCGCGCGCCTTCTTTCTGGTTCAATGAGTCCAGCAATGCGGGGAACTCCTGGGCCGTCGCAGCGCCCATCGCCAGGAGGCGGTCCTTTCGCAGCCGTCCCACCATGTCCATGTTGAGCATCGCATAGATCGAATCGACCGGCTCGACTAACGGGTGCTTCACGAAGTACGCCGAGCCGATGGTGCCGATTTCCTCGCCGCTGAACGCGACGAACACGATCGTGCGCGCCGGGTGGCGGGCGTGCAGCAGCCGGGCGACTTCCAGCAGGGCCGCGATGCCGGATGCGTTGTCGTCCGCGCCATCGTGGACCTTGCCGGTGCTGTCGGGAGCGTCGAGCGCGCCGAACCCGCCGAACCCCAGATGATCGTAATGCGCTCCGATCACGATGACTTGCCCCCGCAACGCGGGGGATCCCCCCTTCAGCACGGCCACGACGTTCTTGGTCTTCACCCCACCGAGGGTGGTGTGCAGCACGGCGGGCGCGTCCGGCGGGATCGCAAACGGTTGAAAGTACGAGTGGTCGGGGCCCGCGGGGGCGACGCCGGCGTGCCGGAAGCGGTCGGCGATGTAGCTCGCGGCTTCGTCGATTCCCCGGGTGCCCACGCCGCGCCCTTCACGGGCATCGTTTGCGAGGTATTGCACGTCGGTGAGCACGCGGCGTGCGGCCGGCGGCAGGGTGTCCTGCGCTACGACGGCGGCGATCAGCAGACTTATTGAGATCATCCGGGGATATTTATGTGTGACCGCCCGGAGACGGAAGCCGGGGCTCAAGAGCCTTGGCGGGGCGCGGTTGCAGGGCCTAGATTCTCAGGCTCGATGCCCACTCCCGACATACTCGCTGCGCAGCTGGGGCGGTGCGTGGAGCGCTTCCGCGACGCCGGCGCGAAGACGGAACAGAAAGCGGAGTTCCGTGCGCTCATGACCCTGTTGCAAACAGAGGCGCTGACCCTGCGGGACGACGCGGGGACGGTGACCGCGAACGGCTCGCCCGTGGACGGTCCGGCGGTGGCGGCCCTGGTTCAGCGGCTGGCGCTGCACGGCGTGCTCGAAATCTCGGTGCCGCGGGCGCCGCGCCCCGCGGAGGTCTTCGAGCTGGTGCAGGCGCTCGCCGGCCAGCCGGGGGTCAACGACATCCCGGCCAAGCTGCAGACGGCAGCAACAGGATGCGTGTCGGTCACCCTGGCTGCACCCGCGGTGTCATCCCAGCCGGCCCCCCCTCCCCCTCCCCCGAAACGTCCATCAGGGATGGGTACCGAAGGCATCTTGCGCGGTGAGCCGATGACCGACATCGCGTCACCGGAAGAGCGGTTACCAGGCGTCGGGAGCATTACGCATGACCCGCTGCCACCGTCTCCGGAGAGTGCGCTGCCGGCGAGAGGCAACGTAAAGCCTTCAGGTGCCCTGCCGAAGGTGGGTCAATCGTCCGGCACGCCGTTCGCTGCTCCGCCCCCGGCTCCATCTCCGCCTCCGGCGGCGTCGCCGCCTGCGCCGCCGCCGCCGCCGCCCCCGCCCCCACCCCCAGCTCCGCCCCCGGCCCCTGCCGCTGCGCCGGTGGCCGAGGCTCGGCCGAGCGCACTCCCTGCCGAGGACGCGCCATCTGTGGGGGCCGCGTCCCCCGCCCCGCGTGCGCAGACGACCGACACCGTGCTGCGTGAGCTCGAGAGCGCCCCGGAAAGTCCCAATGTCGGCGACTTGCTCGCGGTCCTAGGGCCCCAAGTCGAGGACGCGTTGCGCAGCAACCGCCTCGATCGGGTACTCAAGATCGTCACCACGCTGGTGCGGTTGGAGCACGGCGTGCCCGAGGGCAGCGCCCGGCGGAACTATGGGATCGCCCTGCGGCGCATGTACACGAAACCGTTGCTCAAGGGTCTGGCCAGCATGCTGTCCGAGCCGAAGCACGAAGCCGACGCCGTCCTCGCGCTCCAGCGTGGAGGCGCGGACGCGGTGGAGCTGTTGCTCGATCAGATGATTACCGCGCCGGCGCTCAGCGAGCGCCGCGGGATATTCGATGCCCTACGCCAGGCGAATGCGGGGCGGGAGCAGCTCATTCCGTTGTTGCGCCACAAGAAGTGGTATGTGGTGCGCAATGTGGCGGAGCTGATCGGCGAGATGGGCATGCAGAGCGCGGTGTCGGAGCTCGCCGAGTGCCTCGGGCATGAGGACGAGCGGGTGCGCAAGGCGGTGGCGCTGGCGCTCACCAAGATCGGCACCACCAGCACTGGTGAGCCGCTGCGCCGCGCGCTGCGCGACAAATCTCCCGAAGTGCGGGTGCAGGTAGCGATCGGGGTGGGGCTAGGGGGACGGCGCACGACGGGGCTGGCGATGCCGCTCGCGGTGGCGCTGCAAGAAGAAGAGGACGACACAGTGCGACGGGAGTTGATCCTCGCGCTGGGGCGGATCGGCACACCCGACGCCGTGCAGGCGCTCATCAAGGTCGTGCAGCCATCCGGATTCCTGTTCGGGCGCAAGCCGGCCCCGCTGCGGCTGGCCGCGGTCGAGGCGTTGCGGCTCGCCGGCACGGCGCCCGCCCTCGGGACTCTGGAGGGGCTGAGCAACGACGGCGACAAACAGGTGCGCGCGGCCGCGCAGGCGGCGGTGGCGGACCTGACCAAGAACAAGAAAAAGCGCTAGCTCAGCGCGGGATAAAGCTCGTGTCGGGCGCGAGCCGCCGGGCGAACGCCGCACAGAGCCGCGCGGCGCGCTCGAGGTCTTCTCCCGCGACCATCTCGTTCGGGCTGTGCATGTAGCGGTTGGGAACGCTGACCAGGCCCGTGGGAATCCCTCGCAACGCATTGTAGATCGCATCGGCGTCGGTCCCCGTATCGTGCGGGGCGGCCTGAATGCTGTAGGGAATTTTCTCCGCGTCGGCGCATTCCACCAGCAGGTCGAACACGACGGGGCTCACCGCCGAGCCGCGTGACAGGACGGGCCCTCCTCCAAGCTTGTGCTCGCCGGCGCGTTTCTTCTCGGCTCCGGGGTAGTCCGTGGCATGGGTGACGTCCACGACCAGCGCCGCCTGCGGGTCGATCCCGACGGCGCTCGTGCGCGCGCCGCCACCCGACCAGGCGATCTCCTCGCGCGTGGTGGCGACGGCGTACACCGCGGCGTGCTTGGGCCGATCCGCGGCAAGCAACCGTAACGCTTCTGCGACGACGTACGCGCCGATGCGGTTGTCGATGCTGCGCGAGACGACGCGGCCATTTGGGAACTCCTGCACCGCGGCGTCGAGCACGGCGGCGTCTCCCACCCGGAGACGTTCGAGCGCCTCGGCCTTGGTCGCCGCACCGATGTCGATCCACAGGTCCGTGATCTTCGACGCTTTGTCCATGTCCTCCCGTTTCATCAGGTGGACCGCCTGCTTGCCGATGACCCCCCGCACCGATCCCTTGCGCCCGTCGATCAGCACGCGCTGGCCGACCAGGACCTGTGAATCCCACCCCCCGATCCCCGCGAAGTAGATGTAGCCCTCGTCGTCGATGTGGGTGATCTGCAGGCCGATTTCGTCGATGTGCCCCGCGAGCATCAGGCGCGGAGCGCCCTTGGGGTTCACGATGCCGATCGAGTTTCCGTGAACGTCCGCGTTCACGGTGTCCGCGAAGCCCTTGACCTCGTCGCGCCACACGCGCGCGGGCGCCGTCTCGAACCCGGAGGGTCCGGGGGTGTCGAGCAAGCGCTTCAAGAAATCGATGGTCGTGTTGGTCATTGTCCCGTGCTATCAGTGGAAAGAGGAATCCCGAGCCGGCTTTCGATACTGTCCGCAGCGGGGCCTGTCGCCAGCCTCGGCTGGTAGCCCGCGCGCACGGGAATCGCCGAGAGGCGCATGGACTTGTCCGGCGCGACCCGGACGCGGAGAACGGCCGACAACCGCGTCCATGGATCGGTCTGCGAGAACACGAAGTTACCGAGCGATTGCACTATCGGCTTCCCCTTGTACCACACGACCGGCTGCAGCACGTGCGGGTGATGCCCGAGCACCAGATCGGCGCCCACGTCGACAAGACCGCGCAGCAGGGCAGAATGGTAATCCGGGGGCTCGTCCACGTACTCGTGTCCCCCGTGGACGCTGACGACGACGAGGTCCGCCCCTCCGCGCCGCTTGAGCGCGCGGATCGCGGGACCGACCCACGCCGTGTCGCCCCACGCGACCCAGTCGGCGCCCGCGTGCCTGGCGAAGGTGTACGGTGCCGGATTCCAGGCGCGGGTGACCGCGAAGAACGCCACCCGCCACCCGTGGCGTTTCACCACGACGGGTTGCCGCGCGACGTCGCGTCCCTTCCCGGACCCGACGAACCGTACGCCCGCGCTTGCAAGCTGGAGCATCGTCTCTTCGACCCCGCCCTGGCCCGCGTCCCAGGCGTGGTTGTTGGCCGTGCTCACGATGTCGAACCCGGCCTTCGCGAGCGCCCTGGCGGCGGCGGCCGGCGCGCGGAACACCTCCGGCGAATCGGCCGCCTGGGCGGGCGCGATCGGGCTCTCCAGGTTGCCGAAAGCAATGTCCGCGCCCCGGAGCGTGTCGCGCAACAGCCGGAACGAGTACAGGGTATCGCCCTTCACGATCTGCCGCTTGGCGAACCCCCGGCCGAGGTTGATGTCGCCCACCGCATACAGCCGCAGGGTGTCCTTGGGGGCGGGCCGCTGCTGCACCGATGCGCCGATGACAAGGACGGTCGCGAGCAGGATCACGGAGTCGGCCGCCTGGCAAATTTGTCGTGCTGCGTCAACTCCGGATCAACCTCGCCAGGATTTCGGCCGCTTCCACGAGCCGCGGCCCGGGCCGGGACGTGTACGCGTTGCCGTCGATGACCTCCACCCGGCGGGTGAGCAGTGCTTGGGCATCCGGGTCGGTGACCGCGGCAAGCTCACGTCGCGCCCGTGCTGCGTCGAACCCGCAGAGCGCGATGACTACGAGGTCGGGCGCGGTGACGGCGAGCTCGCCCCACGAGCGGACCACGGCCGGGGCCCCCGCCACATTCCCGACGTCCGTCCCTCCGGCCAGCGCGACGAGCTCGGGCACCCAATGGCCCGCCACATAGGGCGGGTCCAGCCATTCGAGCACGAGGACCCGAACCGCAGCGGCGCCGGTGGCGGCCGAATGCTGGAGGGTCCGCACCCGCTCGGTGAGCTCCGCGACGACCTGCGCCGCTTCGTTACGCCTCGCGATGCCTTCGCCCACGCGCGCGATGTCACCGAACACGTCCGTGAGGGTGTGAGGATGTAACGTCACGACCCAGGGTGTGGGATCGAGAGCGCGCACGACGCGGGCCAGCTCGTCGGTGCCGACCGCGCACACTTCGCAGATCGATTGTCCGATGAGCACGTCCGGGCGGAGCCGCGCGAGGGTCTGGACGTCCACGCCGATGGGTGCGATGCCGGTCCGTTTCGCTTCACCCATCAGCCGGTCGATTTCGCGGGCCGGGAGCGCCGGATCGACGCGAGTGTGGGTCACACGCGGCAGAGCGTGCACGCTGGGAGGATAATCGCACTCGTGCGACACTCCCACGAGTAACCCCGCTCCTCCGATTGCCGCCACGATCTCGGTGGCTGCCGGCAGGAGCGACACAACGCGCATCAGCGTCAGGTCCGTCGCAGTCCGATCCGGAAGAGCAGCGTGCCCAGGATGCCGAACAGCACCAGCGCAACGAGGCTCGAGGTCGCGAATCCGCCGAGCGCATGGTACCACCCGACGGTGTCCGCCAGCCAGTCAGCACTCCCTTTGGCCCCGGCGATCGCCGCCACGAGGATCCCCGCGATCGCGCCTCCCGCGATCAGGCCGCTCGAAAACAGGACTCCCGGTCCGGACTCGATTTCGGCGAGCGAGCGCTGCTCGGATTGCATGCGGCGCTCCACCAGCCAGCGAATCACGCCGCCGGCGAACATTCCGGCGGAGGTCGAGAGCGGCAAGTAGACGCCGACCGCCACCGGGAGCGATTGCACGCCCATGAGCTCGATGCCGATCGCCAGGAATACGCCGATGAGGACCAGACCCCAGGGCAGCCGGTGGGTCAGAATGCCGTCGGTGATCAGTGCCATCAGCGTGGCCTTGGGCGAGTCGAGGCGCTTGAGCTCGCGACCCTGGTATTCATGAATACGCCCGCCGATGCCGGGGTCCACTACATAGCGGATTTCGCGCGTCGCGGCGTCCACGAGGTACTTCCCGGGCGGGACGCCGTTGGTCTCGGCGTAGACACGCACCACCGGATACGACACCGAGTCAATCGTCGAAGTGCCGCCGACGTGAAATCCCGACATCGACTCGCTCAGAGCCACCACGTTGCCGTCGGGGCTGCGGCCGCTCGCCGGGGCCGTAAACCCGGCGCGGGTCTCGGGCACTTCGTATTGATACGACCGGTTGAGGAACGTGAGCGTCCATCCGACGGCGAGCGCGGAGGCGACGGCGCCGATGAGAATCGCGATCTGCTGGCGGCGCGGCGTGGCGCCGATCAGGAATCCGGTCTTCAGGTCCTGCGACGTGTTGCCGCCGTTTGCCACGGCAACGGCGATCACGCACGCGATCGAGATCGCCCGGACCCGGTCATCGATCGCGGTCCATCCGAGCAACAGGAAGATGAGCGAGATGGCGATCAGCGAGGCGATGGTCATTCCCGACACCGGGTTGGCTGAGCTGCCGATCTGCCCGCAAATCCGGGACGACACTGTTGTAAAGAAGAAGCCGAACACGATGATCATGATGGCGCCGAGGATGTTGACGCCGATCTGGGGCAGGAACGCCACCACGATCGCGAGAGCGATGGAGCCGAACACGGTGATCGTGATCGGCAGGTCGTCCTCGGTGCGCAGGCGGCTGATGGCCTGGCCCACGCGACTCTCCCTGAAGTCCGCGAACCCGGCCTTGAAGGAGCTCACAATGGTCGGGAGGGCGCGGGCGAGTGCCACGATCCCCGCCGTCGCCACGGCACCTGCGCCGATGTAAAAGACGAAAGCGGCCCGGATCTGCCCGGCGGACATGTCCTTGATGAGCGTGGTGGCGGGATACATCGGCGTCAGCATCGTCTCGCCGAACAGCTTGATGGTCGGCATGAGGACGAGGTAGGCGAGGCAGCCGCCCGCGAAGAGGTATCCCGCGATGCGCGGCCCGATGATGTAGCCCACGCCCATCAACTCGGGCCCGACCTCCATCCGCACCTCGGCGCCCTGGAACCAGCGGAATATTTTCGCCGGATACTCCTGCCAGAGCTTCAGGGCAGTCATCAGGAACTTGTACGTGAACGCGATCCCGAAGGCCTGAAACACCGTTTTCGCGTGCACGCCGCCCTTTTCACCTGCGATCAACACCTCGGCGCAGGCGGTGCCTTCCGGGTAGGGCAGGTTGCCGTGCTCCTTGACGATGAGGGCCCGCCGCAGCGGGATCATCAGCAGGATCCCCATGAGCCCGCCCACGATCGCCAGGATCGTGACCCGGCTGATGTCGAGGTCGTATCCCATGAGTAGGATCGCCGGGATCGTGAACACGACGCCGGCCGAGACTGAGTCGGCCGCCGATCCCGTCGTTTGCACGATGTTGTTCTCGAGGATCGTCGAGCGGCCCAGGGCGCGGAAGATCGTGATCGAGAGGACGGCGATCGGGATCGACGCGCTCACGGTGAGGCCGATCTTCAGCGCGAGGTAGACGTTCGACGCGCCGAAGATGAGGCCCAGGATCACGCCGAGCAGGATCGCGCGCGGGGTGAGCTCGGCGGGCGACTGGCTGGCTGGGATGTAGGGTTGGTGGGTGGTCATAGACCGCACAATGTGGCGCTGGGTGCCGAAAGACGATAGAGGAGGGTGCCTACCGCCCGCTGGTTCGTGCGCTCCCACACGTCGCCAACCGCTCCGCCGCCGCATGCAACACATCGAGACTCTTACAGAATGCGAACCGCACCAGGGAGCGCCCCATCTCGGGCCGGCTGAAGAAGCTCGAGCCGGGCACGGACGCGACTCCGACCTCGGCGGCGAGCCAGCGCGCGAACTGGTCGTCCGGCAGGTCTGAAAGCGCGGAGAAGTCCGCCATGATGTAGTACGCCCCCTCAGGGGACTCGCACCGAAACCCGGCGGCGATGAGCCCCTGGTACATCACGTCACGCCGGGCCCGGTACTCACGCGCGAGCGTTGCGTAGTAGTCCGGGCCCAGCGTCTCGAGCCCGACCGCTACCGCTTCCTGCAGCGGTGCCGGAGCGCCGACGGTAAGGAAGTCATGCACCTTGCGGATCGCATCCGAGGTCTCGGGGGGCGCGATGATCGTTCCGATGCGCCATCCCGTCACGCTGAAGGTCTTGGATGCGCCGCTGATCGTGATCGTGCGGTCGCGCATGCCGGCGAGGGTGGCGATGGGAATGTGCTTCCCTTCGTAGTAAATGTGCTCGTAGATCTCGTCGGTGACCGCATAGGCGTCGTGCCGCTGGCACAGCGCGGCGATGGTCTCGAGCTCCCGCAGCGACAGCACCCGGCCGGTGGGATTGTTGGGCGTGCAGACGATGATCGCACGGGTGCGCGCTGAGAACGCGGCAGCGAGGTGATCGAGGTCGAGCTCGCGGCCGGCGACCATCGGCACGTACACCGGTTTCGCCCCGCACAAGATCGTGTCCGGTCCGTAGTTCTCGTAGAACGGCTCGAACACGATCACCTCGTCGCCCGGGTCCACGATGGCGAGCAGCGCGGCCGCCATCGCCTCGGTCCCGCCGCAGGTCACGACGATCTCTGCTTCCGGGTCAACGCTCATCCCGTACCATTCGGCGTACTTGCGCGCCAGCGCATCACGCAGCCGCTTCGTGCCCCAGGTGATGGCGTACTGATTGATGTCGTCCCGGATGGCCCGGATCGCGGCTTCCTTCAGGACCTCGGGGGCGGGGAAGTTCGGGAACCCCTGGGCCAGGTTGATCGCGCCGTGCTCGTTCGCGATCCGAGTCATCCCACGGATGACGGATTCAGTGAAACCGTGGGTGCGGCGGGCAGTGTGCATGTCCGGGAAGAGGGAAGAGGGAAGAGGGAAGAGGGAAGGGTACTACTTGAGCAATAATTTGGCGATTGTGTGGAGCTGCATGTTGCTTGTGCCCTCGTAGATGGTGCCGATCTTGGCGTCGCGATAGAACTTCTCCACCGGATATTCTTTGGTGTACCCGTACCCCCCGAACAGCTCCACGCACAGCGACGTGACCCGCTCGGCGACCTGGGACGAGAACAGTTTCGCCATCGCCGCCTGCATGGTGTACGGCTCCCCCGCATCCTCGAGCCGCGCGGCATTGTAAACCATGAGCCGAGCGGCCTCGAGCTCCGTGGCGGCCTGAGCGATCTGGAACTGGACGCCCTGGAACTCGGCGATCGGTTTGCCGAACTGCCGGCGCTCCTGCACGTACTTGCGGGTGGCATCGAGCGCGCCGCGCGCGATGCCGATCATCTGGGCGCCGATGCCGATGCGCCCCGTGTTCAAGGTTTCGATCGCGACCTTGTAACCCTTGCCCACTTCGCCGACGACGTTGCCGGCAGGGACCTCGCAGCGATCGAGGATCAGCTCCGTGGTGCTCGACGCCCGGATGCCGAGTTTGTCTTCCTTCTTACCGACGCTGAAACCGGGGAAGCCGCGCTCGACGACGAACGCGGTGATGCCCTTGTAGCCGAGCGAGAAGTCCACACTCGCAAACACGACGAACAGGCCGGCCTCGGCGCCGTTGGTGATCCACAGCTTGCGGCCCTCGAGAATCCAGCGGTCTCCCTGGCGGGTCGCCTTGGTTTCAAGCCCGAACGCATCAGAGCCCGACCCCGGCTCGGAGAGCGCGTAGGCGCCGACCAGATCGCTGGTGAGCCGGGGGAGATAGCGTTGTTTGACGTCGTCGCTCGCCCACTTGAGGAGCAGCGCGTTGACGAGCGTGTTCTGGACGTCGACGACGATCGCGGCGGCGGCGTCGACTGCCGCGAGCTCTTCGACCGCCAGCACGCTCATCATCAGGCTGCCACCCGCCCCGCCGTAGCCGTCCGGAATCTCGATGCCCATCAGCCCGAGCTCGAAGAACTTCGGGAACAGCGTGGGGTCGAGCGCCGCGGCCCGCTCCATAGCGGCCACACGGGGCCGCACGTCGCGGTCGGCGAAGTCCCGCACGGTTTGGCGAAACAGCTCTTCTTCCTCAGTGAGCCTGGTGAGCGGTGCTGCCGGGGCGAGGTCGGACATGTGCGCCTAATGTACGCTAGGGGACGCGATCCTTCACCCGCCGCACGAACTTGAGTCCTGACCAGGTCTCATCCACCGCGCACACCTTCACGTCCACCAGCCCGGTGGCGAGGCCAATCTCCCGCACGACGTTCTCGGTCAGGTCGGTCGCCACCGGCGAGGTGCCCTTCGGCCAGGAGATCCAGAGCATGCCGGCGGGCGTGAGGGCGCGTTCCAGCGCGCCAAACCGAGACACCAGGGCTCGGCGCGCGGTCGCGAAGCAATGGATGAATGCGAGCGGCTTGCCCGCCGCTGGCGGGCCGGTCACGATCTTGGCGCCCGGAGGGAGCGGCCCGAGCAGCTTCCGGTAATTGGCGGGTGGGTCGACCGCGACTACGGTCATCCCTTCTTTGACGCCGAGCTTCTGAGCGAGCGGCTTACCCGAATAGCCTGCGGTCGCCGCCACCGATCAGTCGGCCGGCGCCGGTGCCCGTCGATCGGTGATCGCGGACCGTCCCCTGAACGAGAGCCGGCCGAGCCGCTGCTGCAGGTCGTCGAGGTAGGTGTAGATCACCGGCGTCACATACAGCGTGATGATCTGCGAGAAGGCGAGACCGCCGACCACCGCAATGCCGAGCGGCCGGCGCGACTCGGATCCGGTGCCTACGCCGAGCGCGATGGGCAGCGTCCCCATCAGCGCCGCCATCGTGGTCATCATGATGGGGCGGAACCGGATGCTGCAGGCCTCGACGATGGCGTCGTGCGCGGACTTGCCCTCGTTACGCTGCGCCTCGATCGCAAAGTCGATCATCATGATCCCGTTCTTCTTCACGAGGCCGACGAGCATGATGATGCCGACGAAGGCATATACGGTGAGGTCCACGCGGAAGATCATGAGCGTCAGCAGCGCGCCGAACCCGGCGAAGGGCAGGGCCGAAAGGATGGTCAGCGGATGTATGAAACTCTCGTACAGGATCCCCAGCACCATATAGATCACGAACACGGCGACGATCAGCAGGGCAAGGAGCCCCGCCTGGCTCGATTGGAACGCTTGCGCGGTCCCGGAGAAACTCGTGCTGATGGTGGCCGGCAGGATCTGCTGTGCGACGCGCTGCACCTGGTTGACGGCGGTCCCGATGGCGACGCCCTCGCGCAAATCGAAGGAGATTGTGACCGATGGCATCTGTCCCGAGTGACTCACGGTGAGCGGTCCGACGCTCGAGGTGAGGGTCGCGAGCGAAGAGAGCGGCACGAGCGGGCCGTTCCGCGAGCGGATGTAGAGCAGGCTCAAGGCGGAGAGATCGCGCTGGTACTCGGGCAGCAATTCCATCACGACCCAATACTGATTGGTCGCGGTGTAGATCGTCGATACCTGGGCCGAGCCGTAGGCATCGTACAAGGCTTCCTCGATCTGCTGGGCTGTCACCCCGAGGGCGGCAGCCCGGTCCCGGTTGATCGTGACGGTGGCCTGCGGGTTGGAGATCTGCAAGTCGCTCGTGACGTTGATCAGATCCGGCAACTTGCCCAGCGCCGCGGCGAGTCTGGTCGAATTGTCGTACAACGCAGCCGCGTCCGGGCTCTGGAGGGTGTACTGATACAGACTCTTGGTACGGCGGCCGCCGATCTGGATCGGCGGGGGGTTCTGGAGGAACACCCGGATGCCGGGGATGCCGGCCAACTTGCGATTGAAGTACTGAATCAGCTGGTCCACGCTCTTGTCGCGCTGCGAGCGGGGCTTGAGCTGCAGGAAGACGCGGCCCTGGTTGATCTGACCACCGCCCAGGAAGGACATGCTGCCGTCCACGTTGGGATCATTTTGGACGATCGCCATGACCTGCAACTGATGCCGGACCAGGTCATCGAACGACGTTCCTTGCACGGTCTCCGTCGTTCCGACAATCTGGCCAGTGTCCTCGCTGGGCAGGAACCCTTTGGGGATGACGACGAACAGCACGATCGTGCCGAGGAGAATGACGACGGAGAGAACGAGCGCCGCGGGTCGCCGTGCCATGACCCACGCGAGACTCCGCTCGTACGAACCCAGCACCGTCTCGTAGACGCGTTCCGACGCCTCGTAGAATCTCCCGTGCTTTGCGTCACTGGGCGGCTTGAGAAACCGGCTGCACAGCATAGGTGTCAGCGTCAGGGAGACGATGCCGGACACGAGAATGGCGGCACCGATGGTGACGGCGAACTCATGGAACAACCGGCCGATGATCCCGCCCATGAACAGGACCGGGATGAACACGGCGGCGAGCGAGAGCGTCATCGATAGGATCGTGAACCCCACCTCACGCGACCCGGCGAGCGCTGCCTGAAGCGGAGGCTCGCCCTTCTCCATGTGGCGCACGATGTTTTCCAGCATGACGATGGCATCGTCGACCACGAAACCGACCGACAGCGTCAGCGCCATCATGGAAAGGTTGTCGAGGCTGTAATCGCATGCGTACATCACCGCGAACGTCCCGACCAGCGAGAACGGCAGAGCCAGGCTCGGGATGACCGTCGCCGACAGATTGCGGAGGAAGAGGAAGATGACGAGGACCACGAGCGCCAGAGTCAAGAACAGCGTGAACCGCACATCGGCGAGCGAATCGCGAATCGACTGAGATTGGTCGGACCGGAGCTGCACGTCTACCGAGGCGGGCAGGAGCGGTTTGAGACTCTCCATGACGGCGCGCACGCGACTCGCGACCGCTACCGTGTTCGTCCCCGG
>Ga0193727_1000117_pt1 | contig 25528 bp, 22 predicted proteins | sample H2c2metaG_FD_143051 | JGI IMG/M metagenome (GOLD analysis project Ga0193727, IMG submission 143051) | Soil microbial communities from a riparian zone of the East river system, Colorado, United States - H2c2 | ecosystem: Environmental > Terrestrial > Soil > Riparian zone | place: USA: East River...
GTCGATCTGTGCGCCGGGGCCTGACCTGACCCCATATCTCATCGTCGCCTCTCGTTCGGGGCCGAAGGGCGGTTGGCTGACCCGGCGGGTCACACGCCCGGCGACGAAGTTCGGGTACGACGACAAGCCTGCGCTCACGGTCGACTCGAAGGGACGTGTCTACGTCGCGTGGTCCCGTCTGCTCGAGTCCAGGTACCAGACGACCGTCGTGAGCTCCAGCGCGGACGGCGGCAAGACGTGGTCCGAGCCGCAGGCGGTGGACCGCTCACTCGTCCAGCCGCAGCTCGTCACGATCGCCGCGGCCGGTCAGGGCGACGATCTCTATATCGCCGGGGTCGATGCAAGAGACGGACTGTGGATCGGCCGGTCGACCGATGCTGGCCGCCACTTCGCAGTTCGGCAGGCGGCGCCTCTGCCGGGAAACATCGCCGCCACCTGCATCGTCTTCGGGAGGTTCGTCCTCCCGCAACAGGCCGTGCGCTGCCTCGGTCCGAATCCGACGCTCGCCGTCTCGAAGCAGCGTGTCTTCCTCACGTACGGGGTCGTCGGCGCCGACACGACGCAGGACGTCGGCGTCGCCGTCTTCGATCGGGCGCTGCGCCCGCTTTCACGAGGCCAAGCCGGCCCGGCCGACCCGAAGAAGTCCGATCAGTTCTGGCCCGTGTCGGCGGTCGATCCGGTGACGTCGGATCTGTGGGCCTGCTTCTACGACACCCGCGGTGACTCGAAGCGCACGACGGCCTGGTTCTCGTGCACGGTCTCGGCCGACGGGCGTCGGTGGGCGACACCGGTGAGACCCGCGCGTGCTTCGTCCAACGTCCAGGTCCTCTGGGAGGACGCCAGGATTTACGGCTACGGCGATTCCGGTGGCTACGGCGGCTACACCGGTCTCGCGGCGCGCGGTGGGATGGCCTACCCGATGTGGATCGACACCCGGAACCTGAATGCAAACGCCGAAGAGGTGTTCAGCGCGCGCCTGCCGGCGAAGTCGCTGCGGCGGGGCCCCGGCTAGGACGGAACCTCCGGTCCTCTGAGCCCGCCCCGGGGCCTGCGACAACCGGAGAGGCTGCATAATGGGGAGCTTGTGAAGCGCGCTTCCGTCGCCTTCCTCGTTGCCCTTCTGCTGCTGACCGCTGCCGCCGCCGATGCCGGCTGGCAACACGATCAGGCGTCGGGAGCGACCGCGCGTGCCTACGGGATCCGGGTGGTCGTCCCGGATCAGCCGGGCGCGGAGACTCCGACCGTCTCGGCTCCGGAGGACTCGGTCGTCTTCAGCGGCACGTTCGACTACAACCACGTCGTCATGACCGGATCCGCCAACGCGAGTGCCTCCGCCGTCGCAGGGCCTTCGGCGAACGCAACCGCCTCGGCCGAGGTCTCGAACCTCAACATCTTCGGCGGCGAGATCACCGCGACAAGTGTCGTCGCGCAGGCTCACGCGGAGGCTCGCGCGGGCGCCGCGAAGGGAGACATCTCGGGCTCGGCCGTGACCGGGCTCGTCGCGCTCGGCGCACCGGTGACGGGCAACGCGCTGCAGCTCGGGGACTGGGGCTCGCTGACGACGGTGGCCGGCGGTGCGAGCGGCACGCCCGCAACCGGCTATCGAGGTAGCGTCACCGCTCTCGAGATCAGGCTCACGGCCGACCATGGCGGACTGGTCGCAGGCACGACGATCCTCGTCGGCTACGCGGAGGTCGCGGCCCAGGCCGCACCGCCAGAACCGCCGGTGACGGTGCCGAAGCCTTCGAAGGAGAGGGGCACGAAGTCCTCCTCGCGGGCGCCCGAGCCATCGCCTGGCTTCCCGCCGGTGCGCCAGCCGCCGGCGGTGACCCCGAAGCTCACCGCGGGCGGTTACGTGTTCCCGGTGTACGGACCGTCATCGTTCACGGACACGTTCGGAGCGCTGCGCGGCGACATCTCGAGCGGCTGGCATCACGGTGACGACATCTTCGCCCCGCTCGGGGCACCGCTGCTGGCGGTCGCGTCCGGAACGGTCTTCTCCGTCGGCTGGAACAAGATCGGCGGAAACCGGCTCTGGTTACGCGACGGACAGGGAAACCTCTTTTACTACGCGCACCTCTCCGCCTTCTCGCCGCTCGCAGTCAACGGGAGCAAGGTGAACGCAGGAGATGTGATCGGCTTCGTCGGCAACACGGGGGACGCGCAGGGAACGCCGTTCCATCTCCACTTCGAGGTCCATCCCGTGGGTTTGCTCGGCCTTGGTTACGACGGCGCCGTGAACCCGACCTCGTACCTGCTTGCGTGGAAGCACCTTCAGGACGTCAGCTTTGCGGGCGGCGACGCGTGGGCACCGCTGCATTCGCTCGGGAACGCGCCGAAGCCCGGGGCGATCCTGCTCGCCGCGACCGACATCTCGACCGCGGACGGGCTCGTCCCAGGCTCCTTGCAGCGTGCGATCAGGCCCCTCGTCGTGAAGGGCGACAACTTCAGCTCGAAGAAGAAGCCGAAGTAAGAGCTAGGCCTCTAGTTCGGGCTCGGCGTCGAGTTCCCCTGGTAGGTGAAGTCGTCGCTCGGACCGAACACCTTGTCTGAGACCCACTTGCGGGTTTGTGAGCCCGACACGGGGTTGAAGAGGAGCCCGAGCGCGATGCCCGTGATCAGCAGCAACGTGTTGCGCGTGCCGTGGTCCTTCTTGCCCTGCACGCGATCCGCCGCTTCGCGCAGCTCGTCGAGCGCTTCCCTCAGCCGGTCCTGAATGTCCTTGTCGGTTGCGACGCGAGTCGCGACCGGGATCGCTCCGCGGCCGCCGATGAGCTCGTTGTAGACCTCACGGGCAGACTCGAAGGCGTTCCGCACGTTGTCGCGGAGATCCTCGTCGTGGAGGGCGCGCTCGATGTACGGCCTCGCGCCTCCCGCCCGGTCCAATACCTTGTCTTTCGTGTTGGCCATGCTTCTCGTGTCCTTTCGCTGGTTTGCCAGCCGTCTCGTACCCGTCCCGAATCCTCGCAAACAGGCGGCTCTCGTGGTCGGGGCCTTGCTCCTCGCTGCCGGCTGTGGTGGCGCGAAAGCAATGGAGCAGACCGTTCAGGGACCAGGCTACTTCTTTGCTGCACCCGGCGGCTGGACGGTCACCCGAAAGGGGGCCGAGGTGCAGGCTGCGCGGGGCACTCAGCTCGTGTCGGTGACGCGGTTCCCGCTCGTGCGCGCGTTTCGGCCCGCCTTGTGGGGCAGGGTTCTGCCCGAGCTCGACCACGCGGCCGACACGCTTGCGCAACAGCAGCAAGGAACGGTGGCAGATCGGGCCACCGTCACGGTCGCGGGGCTGCGGGCGAGGCGCTACGAGGTTGCGTACACCCGTGACGGCAAGCAGCTCGTCGAGCGCTTTGCCTTCGTCCTACGCGGAAAGACCGAGTACTTGTTGCTCTGCCGCTACGAACGCGGCGGCGACACGCGCGCCTGCGACGGGCTGCTCGCGACCTTCAGGTTGACCTGACGCTCGCTCGGGCGGCCGGCGCCCTTGCCGTCGAACGCGGCCTCGAAGACCTCGTCGATCGTGTCGACGAGGACGAACTCGAGCTCCTTCTTCGTCTCGGGGGGTAGCTCTGCCAGGTCGGGCTCGTTGTCGCGCGGAACGATGATTCGCTTGAGGCCCGCGCGCTGCGCGGCGAGCGACTTCTCGCGAATACCGCCGATCGGGAGCACCTGGCCGGTGAGCGTGATCTCGCCGGTCATCCCGACGTCCTCGGAAACGGGCTGGTTGCGGACGAGCGACGCGATCGCAGTCGCCATCGTGATCCCTGCGGAGGGCCCGTCCTTCGGGACCGCGCCCGCCGGAACGTGGAGGTGGATGTCGTTCTCCTGGAACCAGGTCGGGTCGAGGCCCAGGTGCTGGGCATGCGCGCGCACCCACGACAGCGCCGCCTGCGCCGACTCCTGCATCACGTCGCCGAGCTGGCCGGTGATCGTCAGCTTTCCCTTGCCGGGATAGGCCGTCGCCTCGAAGAACAGCACGTCGCCGCCGACCGCGGTGAACGCGAGCCCCGTGGCCACACCCGGCTCGGAGGTGCGCTTGCGCACCTCGCCTTCGTAGCGACGTGGGCCGAGCCAGGAACGCACGCGGCGCTCGTCGATGCGGAGCTTCTTCGCGCGGAGCTTGCCCTCGGCGATCTGTCGCGCCGCCTTCCGCAGCACGTCGCCGAGTCGGCGCTCGAGATTTCGGACACCTGCCTCACGCGTGTACGCGCGGATGATCAGCCGCAATGCCTTGTCCGAGAACGAGATCTGCTCGAGGTCGAGCCCGTGCGCCTTGAGCTGTTTCGGAACGAGGTAGCGCTTCGCGATGCCGAACTTCTCGTCCTCGGTGTAGCCCGACAGCGAGATGACGTCCATGCGATCGAGCAGCGGCGACGGGATCGTGTCGAGCGTGTTCGCAGTGCAGATGAAGAGCGTCTTCGAAAGGTCGAACGGCAGGTCGAGATAGTGGTCGCGGAAGTTCTTGTTCTGTTCCGGGTCGAGGACCTCGAGCATCGCGCTCGCCGGATCCCCGCGGTAGTCCGCGCCCATCTTGTCGATCTCGTCGATCAGCATCACCGGATTCATCGACTCTGCGTCGCGCAGGTGTCGGATGATCGTGCCCGGCATCGCGCCGATGTACGTGCGGCGATGGCCGCGGATCTCCGACTCGTCGCGCACACCGCCGACGGAGAGCCGGGCGAACTTTCGCCCGAGCGCGCGTGCGATCGACTGTCCGAGCGACGTCTTGCCGACGCCAGGCGGGCCGACGAAGCAGAGGATCGGGCCGGAGGTGTCGTTCTTCAGCTTCGAGACCGCGAGGTGCTCGAGGATCCGCTCCTTGACCTTCTCGAGATCGAAGTGGTCCTCGTCGAGCACCGCCTTCGCGTTGTCGAGGTCGAGGTTGTCCACCGTCGTCTTGTCCCAGGGGAGCGAGGCGATCCAGTCGAGGTAGGTCCGGATGACGCCGTACTCGGCCGCGGCGGTGGGGAGCCTTTCGAGCCGCCCGAGCTCACGGTCGACGACCTTGCGCACGTCTTCCGGCAGCTCCATCGCCTCGAAGGTCGACCGCAGCTCGGCGAGCTCCGCCGCTTCGGGGTCGCTCTCGCCGAGCTCGTCCTGGATCGCCTTCATCTGCTGGCGGAGGAAGAACTCGCGCTGGCCCTTCTCCATCTCCTCCTGGACCTGCGACTGGATCTTCGAGCCGAGCTCGAACACCTCGAGCTCGCGGTTCAGGATCGCCGAGATGTCCCGCAGCCGCGTCTCGACGTTCGTGAGCTCGAGCAGACGCTGCTTCTCGTCGGTCTTCAGGCGCAGCGTCGAGGCGACGAGATTGCAGAGCGCGCTCGGATCGTCGACGTTCGCCGCTGCGATCTGCAGCTCTTCGGGGAGATAGGGAACGAGGCCGATGACGCGGGCGAAGAGGTTCTGGACGTTGCGCGTGAGCGCTTCGACCTCAGGGGTCTCGGGCACCTCGTCCGGCAACTCGACGAACTCGCCGACGAGATAGGGATCGGTCTGCACCTGGCGGTCGAGCTTGCTGCGCTTGAGTCCCTGGACGAGGATGCGCAGCGTCCCGTCGGGGACCTTGATCATCTTGTGGATGACCGCGGCGGTGCCGACCTCGTAGAGGTCGTCCCACCCGGGCTGGTCGGCCTCGGGGTCCTTCACGGTGACGAGCGCCAGCAGGCGGTCGCCCGAGACGACGTCCTCGACGAGCTTGATCGAGCGCTCCTGTCCGATCGCGAGTGGCGTTACGGCTTCCGGGAAGACGACCGTGTCCTTCAGCGGCAAGACCGGCAGCGTCGCGGGAAAGACGATCTCTTCCTGGCGCTCCTCGGTCAGCGTGTCCGTCAGCACGTCGCTCATCGGGACGTCACCACGATCGCGATGCGCTCGGCGGGGGCGGGCTTCGGAGCGATGGGCAGCTTGATCGTGAGGAAGCCACGCTCGTACGTCGCCGTCGCCTGCTCCGGGTCGACGTCTTCGGCGAGCGTCACCTGGCGCTGGAACGGGCCGTACTCGATCTCCAGCTGCTGGTACTGCCCGCAATCCTTGGGGCGCCCGCGCTCACCGGCGATCAGGAGTGCCTGGGGCGATGCGATCACCTTGACCTCGTTCGGGTCGACCCCGGGCAGCTCGACGACCACGGTGAGGGCGGCCGGGTTTTCGGTGCGGTAGACGTCGGCCTCGGGCCTGTAGCCGCGCCGCATCCCCCGTGAGAAGGGGAAGACCTGCCACAGGTCGGCGAAGAGCTGCTCGATCTCCTCCGCGGCGTTTTCCAGTTCGCGTCGTCGCTTTTCCACCGTGCTCAGGGTACCCCGGGAGGAGGGGTTTGAGACGTGGGCGGCCCGGCTCGTGGCCGGCGGTGGCTTCCCGCCCGCCCGGGCCCCGCAGGGCACTAGCATCGCCTCCGCAATGAAGGGCGTCGTCCTCGCCGGTGGAACCGGCTCGCGTCTCGATCCGCTCACCCGGATCACGAACAAGCACCTCCTCCCGGTGGACGACCGCCCGATGGTCATGCACGCGATCGACGCGCTCCGCGAGGCCGGTGTCACGGAGCTGATGGTCGTCACGGGCGGCGACCACGTGAAGGATTTCCACAGCCTGCTCGGCGACGGGCTCGCGTACGGCAAGCAGGAGCGGGCCGGTGGCATCGCCGAGGCGCTCGGGCTCGCCCGGGACTTCAGCGCGGGCGACCGGGTCGTCGTCATGCTCGCGGACAACATCTTCGGCGGCCCGATCACCCAGACCATCCGGAACTTCGGGGAGCAACGAGCGGGCGCCCGCGTCCTTCTGGCGCACGTGCGGGAGACGGAGCACCTGCGCCACCTGGGCGTGCCGCGCATCGAGGACGGACGGATCGCGGAAATCGTCGAGAAGCCGGCGGATCCTCCCGGGCTCTTCGCCGTCACCGGGCTCTACTGCTACGGGGCGGACGTGTTCGACGTCATCGCCGAGCTCGAGCCCTCCGGGCGCGGCGAGCTGGAGATCACCGACGTGAACAACCATTACGTCCGCGCGGGGACGCTCGAGTTCGACGTCTTCGAGGGCTACTGGGGCGACGCCGGCGAGTCGATCAACGCGTACTACGAGGTGATCGAACGCGTGCGGAGGCCCCATTTCACGTCCGATCGCCTGCGGCCGACTCCACTGCGCCGCTTCGAGGACGAGCGTGGCTGGCTGACGGAGATCGCCCGCACGAGCCTCCTGCCGAAGCCGATCCGGCAGACGAACGTCTCCTTCTCGCGCCAAGGGACGATTCGCGGGCTGCACTACCACGAGCGCGGGCAGGACGACCTCTTCGTCTGCCTGCAGGGCAAGGCGCGCGTCGTCGCGCTCGACCGTGAAACGGGCGAGACGTTCACCGAGGACATCGGGGACGGCAACTTCGCGGCGGTCTACGTGCCCGGCAATCTCGCGCACGGCTTCGAGGCGTTGACCGACGTGCTGATGCTCTACCACGTCACCGAGGAGTACGACGCCGCCGATCCCGACGAGCACCAGCTGGCGTGGGACGACCCACGTGTGGCCCATCTCTGGAGCACGACATCGCCGATCCTGTCCGAACGAGACCAGACCAGCGAATCCTGATCACCGGGGCCGGCGGCCAGCTCGGCCGGGCGCTGGCGACCGAGTTTCCCGGTGCGGTTGCACTGAGTCGTGCGGACTGGGACGTGACATTTCCGCCGCCGCCGCTCGAGCCACCGGACGTCGTGCTGCACGCGGCGGCCTGGACCGACGTCGACGGCGCGGAAGACGACCCGCAGGAGGCTGCCGCGGTCAACGTCGGCGGCACGCGGCACGTGGCGGAGCTCGGCGTTCCGCTCGTGTACTTCTCGACCGACTACGTCTTCGACGGCCGAAAGGCTGAGCCGTACGTCGAGTCCGACCCGCCGAACCCGCTCTCGGCCTACGGTCGCACGAAGGTGTACGGCGAGGGCGCCGCCGGCGACAGCGCGTGGATCGTGCGCAGCTCGGGGCTCTACGGCTCGACCGGGAAGAACTTCGTGCGGGCGATGCTCGACCTGGCGCGTGAACGGGACGAGGTCGCGGTCGTGGGCGACCAGCGCACGTCTCCGACCTACGTGGGACACCTCGCCGAAGCGACGCGTGAGCTCCTCGACCGGCCCTTCGGGATCTGGCACCTCGCAGCGGAGGGCGAGGCGACGTGGGCGGAATTCGCCGAGGCGATCTTCGAAGAAGCGGGCCTCGACACGCGTGTGCGCCGGATCTCGAGCGCAGAGCTCGGCCGCCCGGCCGTGCGGCCTGCGTACTCAGTGTTGCGAAGCGAGAAGGCGGCACCGGCCCTACCGCACTGGCGGGAGGGCCTGCGCGCCTGCCTCAACCTGATCGCTTGAGTTTGCCGTGCTTCTTCGCGTGCAGCTCGCCGCGGCGGAACACCCAGATGCCGAGCGGCACCGAGATGACGCCGATGATCACCATCGGCCAGATGTCACCCCACACGGCACCGACGCTCGCACCGTCGAGGATCGCCGACCGCTCGCCGCGGAGCGCGTACGTCGCCGGTGAGAACTTCGACAGCCACTGCATGAACGCGGGAAGTACCGAGACCGGGTAGTAGACGCCGGACACGACGAGCATCAGCCCTTGCGCGACGTAGCCGAACTGCGTCCCCTTCTCCGGTGAGATGAGAGGAAGGACGGCCGTCATCATTCCGATCCCGACGAACGAGACCGATGCGACGGCGATCAGCACGAACGCGGTGACGAAATTCGCGTTCGGCATGTGCAGCCCGAAGAAAGCGGCGATCGCGACGAAGACGACCGACGCACGAACGATGCCGTAGCCGATGGCGAAAATGCCGGTGCCGAGCAGGTGCGTCGCACGGGTGAGCGGCGCCATGAACGTGTACTCGATCGTCCCCTCCCAGCGCTCCCAGGCGACCGTCTCGATCAGCAGCTCGAAGATGATCCCGAGGTAGGACCACATCACCGCGCCGATCAGGAGGATCGTGGTCAGCCGGTCGATGTCGACCGAGCCGCCTTCCGCGACGACGCCCTTCGCGATGAACACGATCGTGAGCGTGTTCGCAGCCGTCCAGAAGAAGAACGCGATCTCCCACCAGGCGTAGCGCTTGATGAGGTACCAGTTGCGCTCGACCATCCCGTAGAGGCCGATGAACTCGTGGCGGAGCCCGCCTGCAGCTTCAGCTCTCATGCGAACACACCCCTTTCGTCGCTCCGCTTCACTCCGCTCCCACGAGGGAAACCATGTTTCCCTCGTGAGCTCCCTTCTTCAGGGATCGCTTCGACTCGCGCGCCGCTGAGATCGCCGCGCGTGCCGAAGAGTGAGTTGCGGGAAACCTCCCGGTTTCCCGGAGCCCTTCCCCAGAAAGAGGTGTGTCCGCTCACGCGAACACACCTCTTTCTGCATCCTCGTCCTTCTCGTCCTCGAACGTCCGGCCGGTGGCGGCGAAGAAGGCGTCCTCGAGCGTCTCCGCTCGGTACTGGTCCTTCAGCACCTCCGTCGGATCGAGTGCGATCAGCTTGCCGCGGTCGAGGATGCCGACACGGTCCGCGAGCACCTCTGCCTCGCGGAGGTCGTGCGTGCAGAGCAGGATCGTCGCGTCGTGCGTCGTCCAGACGTCACGGATGAACTCCTGTACCTCGAGCTTCGAGCGCGGGTCGAGCCCGGTTGTCGGCTCGTCGAGCAGCAGTAGGACGGGTGAGGTCAGCAGCGCCCTTGCGAGGGCGACCTTCTGCTGCATTCCGCGCGACAGGTTCTCCATCGCCTCGTGCCGTCGGCCGATCGGGAAGCCGACGCGCTCCAGGATCTGGGGAATGGACTTCTTCGTCGCGCTCGGCGGGATGCCGTAGAACCGCGCCGCGTAGGCGAGGTTCTCCTCCGACGACATCTTCTTGAAGAACGAGGCCTCGACCGAGACGCGGTTCACGAGCCGCTGCACGGCGCGCGACTCCTTGACGACGTCGTGGCCGAAGATCGTCGCGCTGCCCGCATCAGGGAGGAGCAGCGTCGAGAGCAGCCGGACCAGCGTTGACTTGCCCGAGCCGTTCTGGCCCAGGATGGCGACGCACTCGCCGCGCTCCATCGTGAAGGTCACGTCCTCGAGCGCCGCGACGCGCTTCCGCCTCTTGCGCAGGTGGGTCCGCGTCGCATCGCGGCGGAAGAACTCCTTGCGCAAATTGTCGACTTCTACTGCGGACATGTGAGGCTCCTACGAATTCGGCGGAACACGGGTACGCGCAAGACACCTGCTAGCGCAGGTGGCGCACGGGACGTGCGGAATCAGCCGAAGTGGAGCAGCATCGACAAAGACCGTAGCAGCCGTGTCAAGCGTTGCCTTGGTCGAGGTCGTGGATCACGAAGAGCGGCCCGCCCGTCTGCGATACGGTGCGCGCCTGAGCAGTGATCTTGTTGAGGTCCGGATACTCCGCGACTTCGGGCGAAACACGAATGCCGGCCACGACATAGCGGACGACGTCCTCGTTGTCGTTGCGCAGGCCGTGTGCGCCGTCGGGCCCGAGCGGGAAGTGCACGACTTCGCCCTCGGCGACCTGACGCTCGCCCTCCGGTGTGCGAAGTGTGGGGCGTCCGCTCAGCACGATCAGCAGCTCCTCTGAGCCGTGATGGAAGTGGTAGACGACAGAGTTGCCCGGCCCGAGCTCGTAGAGGCTCGCGCCGAGCTGCGTCCCGCGCTCGACGAGACGCTTCGACTTCGCTCCGCCGCCCGACCAGTCGTCCGTCGCATCCCACTCGCTGCCGAAGACGTTCGTCAAGCGGCGGCCGGTGGTGAATCTGGGTCGGGATCGTCGTAACGCTCGTCGGGCGCCCAGACGTGCGCGACGAGGCGGAGGCGTTCGAGGCGGCGCTCCTCCCGCTCGAGCTCCGGCGATTTGGCCTTCTCGGTTGTCGTCGGGTCTTCGCTCATGCCGGCGAGTCTACGCCATATACATGCCAGGTTCTGTCATGTATGTTCCCGCTCGATGCGGGCAACACGGCTGGTTTCGCTGCTTCTGCTTCTTCAGCTGCGGGGGCAGCTCACCGCGGCCGAGCTCGCCGCGCACTTCGAGGTCTCGATCCGGACGATTCACCGCGACGTCGAGTCGCTCGGAGCCGCCGGTGTTCCGGTCGAGGCGCTGCGGGGCCCCGCAGGCGGCTATCGGCTATCCGGTGGCTACCGGACGAAGCTCACCGGGCTCACGGCCGCGGAGGCGGAGGCGCTGTTCGTCGCGCCGGCGCCGGCGGCGGAGCTTGGCCTCGGCGGTGTGCTCACGAACGCCCGTCTCAAGGTCCTGTCCGCGCTGCCGCCGGACCTGCAGGAGCGGGCGAGCCGCGCGGAGCGGTACTTCCATCTGGACACCCGCGGCTGGTTCCGGGCCGAGGACACCGTCCCGCACCTGCCGACGATCGCAGCCGCGACCTGGCAGGGCCGGCGGCTGAGCGCGCGCTACCGGGAGGGAAGCCGGGTCGTGCAGCGCACGCTCGATCCGCTCGGGCTCGTGCTCAAGGGCGGCGCCTGGTACCTCGTCGCGCATCGCAGTGCCGGCATGCGCGTCTACCGCGTCTCGCGTTTCGCCTCCGTGCGGGTGCGAGAGGAGGGCTTCGAGCGGCCGGAGGGCTTCGAGCTCGCGTCGTACTGGGACGAATGGTCGCGGAGCTTCGAGGCGTCACGCCCGCAGGTCGAAGTGAAGATCCGCGCGAGCGAGCTCGTTCGCCGCTTCCTCCCCGGTGACCTTTACGGCGAGGACGGTGTCTACGTCGTGGGCTTCGAGAACCTCGACGAAGCCTTTCGCGAGCTGCTCAAGTTCGGTCCCGACGCGGAGGTGCTCGAGCCGGCCGAGCTGAGGGAGCGGGTCGCGACGGCTGCGGGCGAGGTCGCTGCCCTCTACGGGGCTTGACCTCCATCCGCCGCGACCACTAGGGTGAACTCAGGTCGTCCGCCGCCGAAGGCGGGCGCCGAGGCAATGGAGCCTCAGGACTCAGTGAGTCCTGGGCTCTTTTTTTGTGGTCCCAAGTTGGGAAGGAGCGGCATGTCAGCGGAAGAGACGAAGCACTACCTGGCGAACGGGCAGGCGACCGCCCCGGACGCGCGCGAGGCGCTCGAGTGGGCACGCGAGACGACCGCCCAGATGGTCGACCTGAAGTTCTGCGACCTGCTCGGGACGTGGCAGCACATGACGCTGCCGATCCGGGCGTTCGACGAGTCCGCGTTCGACGACGGCCTCGGCTTCGACGGTTCGTCGATTCGCGGCTGGCAGGGGATCTCGGAGTCGGACATGCTGCTGATGCCGGACGCCGCTTCGGCGATCCTCGATCCGTTCACCGAGGCGCCGACGCTGTCGCTCATCTGCGAGATCGCCGATCCGATCACCAGGCAGCCGTACGCGAAGGATCCGCGCCGCATCGCGAGGAAAGCAGAGGAGTACCTCCGCTCGACGGGCATCGCGGACACCGCATTCATGGGGCCTGAGTGCGAGTTCTTCATCTTCGACGAGGTCTCGTACGAGCTCGGCCCGAACCGCTCCCACTACTCGGTCGATTCGGCTGAAGGGCACTGGAACTCCGGCAAGCCCGGGCTCGGGTACACCGTGCGCGAGAAGGAGGGCTACTTCCCGCCCGCCCCGCACGACACGCTGCACGATCTGCGCACTCGGATGGTGCTGACCCTCGAACGGCTCGGGATCCCATGCGAGTTCCATCACCACGAGGTCGCGTCGGGCGGCCAGTGCGAGATCGACCTCCGCTACCAGCCGCTGACGCGCATGGCCGATCAGATCATGACCTACAAGTACGTCGTCAAGAACGTGGCTCGCGCCGCCGGCAAGTCGGTGACGTTCATGCCGAAGCCGATCTTCGGCGACAACGGCTCCGGTATGCACACGCATCAGTCGCTGTGGAAGGAAGGGACGCCGCTGATGTCGGACAAGTCCGGCTACGCAGGGCTGTCGCAGTTGTCTCGCGCGTACATCGGCGGATTGCTGGCGCACGCTCCCGCGCTGCTGGCGTTCTGTGCTCCGACGACGAACTCGTACCGACGGCTCGTGCCCGGGTACGAGGCGCCGGTGAACCTCGTCTATTCGATGCGAAACCGCAGCGCGTGCATCCGCATCCCGATGTATTCCGACTCGCCGAAGGCGAAGCGGATCGAGTTCCGCTGCCCCGATGCCGCGGCGAATCCGTATCTCGCGTTCTCGGCGATGCTGATGGCCGGGCTCGACGGGATCCAGAAGGGCCTCGATGCCGGCGAGCCGGCGGACTGGGATCTCTTCGAGGAGGACCGGGGCGTCGCGCAGGTGCCGGGCTCGCTTGCGGAAGCGCTCGAGGCGCTCGAGCACGATCACGAGTTCCTGACGGCCGGCGGTGTCTTCAGCGAGGACCTGATCCGCACGTGGATCGACTACAAGCGCGAGAACGAGGCGGACGTCGTGCGGCTCCGCCCGCATCCCGCGGAGTTCTCCCTCTACTACGACTGCTAGCCGCTGTGCTGGAGCTGGGATCCCGACCGACGGACACGCTCGCCGAACCACCGTCGGTCGGGCTCCGGCCGCTCCGGCCCGACGACTGGGAGGCCGTCGCGGAGATCTACTGGGATGGGATGCGCGACGGTCTCGCGACCTTCCAGACGGAGGTGCCGTCTTGGGCAGAGTGGGATGCGGCGCACCTGCGCGGGCACCGGCTTGTCGCCGATCTCCTCGGTGAAGTGGTCGGGTGGGCCTCCCTCTCGCCGGCGTCGACGCGGCGTTGCTACGCCGGCGTCGTCGAGAACAGCATCTACGTCGCGCAGGGCGCGCGTGGCCTCGGGATCGGCCGCGCGCTGCTGGAGGCGCTGATCGCCGGCGCGGAGGTCGCGGGGATCTGGACGATCCAGACGTCGATCTTCCCGGAGAACCGCGCCTCGCTGGCACTGCACGAGCGCTGCGGGTTTCGCGTCGTCGGAACACGAGAGCGCGTTGCAAAACGAGATGGGATCTGGCGCGACACCGTGTTCCTCGAGCGACGAAGTGAGGTGATTTCGTGATCAAGGTCGAAGCGGTGGTGATCCGCGAGCGTGTGGAGACAGTGATCGACGCAGTCGAGCACGCGACAGGACATATAGGCGTAACGGTGATCGAGGCCATCGGGCATGGACGTCAGCGGGGGGTCACGCATGAATATCGCGGGCGCATCTTCGAGTCGCGGTTCCTGCCCAAGGCGCACCTCACGTTCATCGTCGAAGACGAGCTCGCTGATGCAGTCGTCGAGGCGATCGCGGACTCTGCACGCAGCGGCAACGAATCCGGCGACGGCCTGGTGTGGACGTCGACGGTCGACAACGTCACGCACAACCGGACGGGCACCAAGCTCGAGAAGGAGGTGGAAGCCTAAATGCCCAACAAGGATCTACTGATCGCGGCGAACACGATCTGGGTTGTCCTCGCGGCGATCCTAGTGATGTTCATGCAGGCCGGCTTCGCCTTCCTCGAGGCCGGGCTGACGCGAATGAAGAACGCGGCGCACATCGCCGGCAAGAACATCCTGATTTTCGCCGTCTGCTCGCTTGTCTATTACGCAGTCGGCTTCGGGATCGCCTTCGGAGACGGCAATAGCTTCATCGGGACGAGCGGCTTCTTCCCCTCGAGCAATGAGCTGCTCGCGATCGGCCAGGCGCCCTATTCGTTCTTCACCGGCATCCCTGCCGCCAGCGGCTATCTCTTCGAAGTCGTCTTCGCGGGCGTCTCGCTCGCGATCGTTTGGGGTGCAATGGCCGAGCGGGCGAAGCTATGGGTCTACCCGGCCTTCGGCGTGGTCTTCACGCTCATCTACTCGGTGACGTCGCACTGGATCTGGCACGCAGGCGGCTGGTTGTTCGGCATGGGCATGCAGGACTTTGCCGGCTCCACGGTCGTGCATTACCAAGGCGCACTCGCCGCACTCGCCGGCGCGCTCCTGCTCGGGCCACGGATCGGGAAGTTCGGTCGTGACGGACGTGCGAACCCGATTCCGGGGCACAACATGCCGTACGCCGTCCTCGGGACGATCATCCTCTGGTTCGGCTGGTTCGGATTCAACCCGGGCTCGACGTTGGGTGTCGTCACCGGCGATCGCATCGGCTACTTCGGCTACGTCGCACTGACGACAAACATCGCCGCTGCAGCCGGCGCAGTCGGCGGCCTCGCGAGCGCCTGGTGGATCCTGCGCAAGCCCGATATCTCGATGATGCTGAACGGCGTCCTAGCCGCGCTCGTCGCGATCACGGCCGCCTCGGGCTTCGTGGCGCCGTGGGCCGCGATCGTGATTGGCGCAGTATCGGGCTGGATCGCCGTCGCAGGCGTCCTGTTCGTCGAGCGGATCGGCATCGACGATCCCATCGGCGCAGTCGCCGTGCACGGAATGTCGGGTGTTTGGGGAACCCTCGCGACCGGCATTTTCGCGGTGCCGGCACTGGCGTCCAATCTTGCGACCGGCAAGGGTGGGCTCGTCTACACGGGCTCGTTCCATCAGCTCGGCGTCCAGGCGCTCGGCCTCATCACCGTCGGCGCGTTCACGTTCTCCGCGTGCTTCGGCTCGCTGTGGGTGATGAAGCGAGTGTGGGGAATCCGTGTCGAGCCCGAGACGGAGACGGCCGGTCTGGACGTCTCGGAACACGGCATGTGGGGTTATCCCGAGTTCTACATTCCGGTTCCCGGCGGCTACGGGACCGAGGCGCACGGTCATCTCGGCCTCTCGCACGGGCACGCGCGCACGGCACCTGCTCCGGTCGTGCCCGGCGCTGCGCCCGAACCGGCGCCCGGCTAGGCGGACGCGACTTCGAGGGCGTCGCGCTCAGCGGCGCCCTCGAGTGTTCGGGGAAGGACCCGCCAGAAGAGCTGCTCGGCGTCGTGCCAGCGCTCGAGGATGGCTACGGCCCTAGCCGACCCTGTGTGGCGAACGTGGGCTTCGAGCAAGGGTCGTAGTTCCTCTCCGGCGTAACGCTCCGCAACGACGAGCTGCGTGTTGAGGCGAAGCGGAAGCCGGCCGGCTGCGTCGAGGACGTAGAGCTCGCCGCCGCTCATTCCCGCGCCGGCATTCAATCCGACCTCCCCGAGCACGACCACCCGCCCGCCTGTCATGTACTCGCACGCGTGGTCGCCGACGCCTTCGACGACCGCCGTCGCGCCCGAGTTGCGCACCGCGAAGCGCTCGCCTGCACGCCCGCTCGAGAACAGCTCTCCGCCGGTCGCCCCGTAGAGCACCGCGTTGCCGAGCAGGACCGGGTCGCCGGCGTCGTCGCGAGGAGGCAACACGACGATCCGGCCGCCGCTCATCCCCTTGCCGACGTAATCGTTTGCCTCGCCGACCACCTCGAGCTCCACGCCGGCGGCCAGGAAGGCGCCGAAGCTCTGCCCGGCAGAGCCTTCGAACCGCGCACGCACGCGGCCGGGCGGAGGGCCGGCGCCAAATCGCCGGCCGATCTCGACACCGAGCCGGGCACCGACCGTTCGGTCCCGGTTCCCGATCGAATAGCGCAGCTCGACGAGACGATCTTCCTCGAGCGCTGCGGCGGCGTCGCCGGCCAGTCGCTGCGCAAGCTCTCCGCCGTCGGCGCAGGGCTGTGCTTCGCCGGTGAATCCCCCCGGGCGAGCGTCTGTCAGCCTGCGCAGGTCGAGAGAGCTGCTACGCCGTTCGTTCGTCTCGCGTCGGCGCAGCAGGTCGGCGCGGCCGACGGCCTCGGCGAAGGTTCGGAGGCCGAGGGCTGCCAGGTACCGGCGGACTTCCTCCGCGACGAAGAGCAGATACCCCTGGACCGCCTCCGGGGTCGCAGTGAACTTCGAGCGCAGCTCGGGCCGCTGCGTGGCGATCCCGACCGGACAGGTATCGAGATGGCACGAACGGACCATCAGGCAGCCCTCCGCAATCAACAGGGCAGTGCCGAACGCCACCTCGTCGGCGCCCAGGAGTGCGGCGACCATCACGTCACGCCCGGTCTTGAGGCCGCCGTCGGCGCGGAGGCGCACGCGCCCGCGCAGGCCGCTCTCGACGAGAGTGCGCTGCGTCTCGGTCAGGCCGAGCTCCCACGGCACTCCCGCGTGTTTGATCGAGGCGAGTGGGCTCGCGCCGGTCCCGCCGTCGGCACCGGCGATGTGGATGACGTCGGCCAGCGCCTTCGCAACTCCCGCTGCGACGAGGCCGACGCCTGCCGACGCGACGAGCTTGACCGAAACGGCGGCAGCCGGGTTCGCCTGTTTGAGGTCGAAGACGAGCTGCGCGAGATCTTCGATCGAGTAGATGTCATGGTGCGGCGGCGGCGAGATCAGCTCGACACCGGCCTGCGTGTGTCTGAGCCGCGCGATCTCGTCGGTCACCTTGTGTCCCGGCAGTTGCCCGCCCTCGCCGGGCTTCGAGCCCTGAGCGATCTTGATCTGCAGCTCGTCGGCGTATGCCAGGTACTCGGGCGTGACGCCGAACCTCGCCGACGCAACTTGCTTGATCCGCGAGTTGCGCTCGGTACGGAAGCGAGCCGGATCCTCGCCGCCTTCGCCGGAGTTCGAACGAGCTCCGAGCCGGTTGAAGGCGATCGCCACGGTTTCGTGGGCCTCGGCCGAGAGCGACCCGTGGGACATCGCACCGCTGGAGAAGCGCCGGACGATCGTCTCGACCGGCTCGACCTCTTCCACGTTCAGCGGCACGCCGGCCGGCGCGAGCTCGAGGAGGTCGCGGAGCTCGAGCGGCGGGCGTGTGTTGACGAGATCCGCGAATCTGTCGTAGTCACGGCGCCGGAGGGCGTGTGCCGCGCGCTGCAGCGCGTCGACGACCGGCGGGGTCGTCGCATGCGGCTCGCCGCCCTTGCGGTACTTGACGTAACCGGGATTCTCGAGCTGCGGCGGGTGCGCCCTGCGGAGGAGGGCTTCACGCTCGAGCTCGGCGAAACCAATGCCACCGATCTCGGACGGAGTTCCGGTCAGGCAGAGGTCGACGACGTCGCGCGCGAGGCCGAGTGCTTCGAAGAGCTGCGCCCCTCGATACGACGCGATGTCCGCGATGCCCATCTTCGAGAGGATCTTCAGCACGCCGTCCTCGACCGATTCGCGGAAGCGCAGCTGCGCCTCCGTTGGCGACGGGTGGTCGCCACCGAGCTTGTCGTCGGACGCGAGTGCCGCCACGGTCTCGAGCGCGAGGCGTGGGCACACGGCGTCCGCGCCGTAGCCGATCAGGCAGGCGAAGTCGTGCGCCTCGCGCGGCTCGTCGCTGATAACGACGATCGACGTCGTCGTTCGCACGCCGGCGGCGACGAGCCGCTGGTGGACGGCACCCACGCCCAGCACCGGCGGAACGGACATCCCAACCCCTCGGTCGTCGAGGACGATCAGGCCTTGACGGCTTCTCAGTGCTTCTTCTGCCAGTCGCAGGCATGCGCGCTGGAGCCCTTCGCGCTCGTCGAAGGTGGCCTCGAGCACGAGCGCGCGCCGGGCGAGCGCGGACGCCGCGGACGGAAAGAGGAAGAAACTTTCGAGCTCGAGCAGCCGTGCAGAGCGGGGATGCTCGCCGACCAACGGTGCTCGGGCACCGAGCAGCGTCCGAAGCGACATGACCGAGCGCTCACGAAGGTGGTCGATCGGCGGGTTCGTGACCTGCGCGAAGCGTTGACGGAGATACGACGTCACGGGGCGCGCGCGTCCTGCGAGCGGCGGCAGCGCGGTGTCGTCTCCCATCGACGAGGTCGGCTCGTGACCGGTGGCCGCCGACGGGCGGAGCAGGAGGGACAGGTCCTCTCGTGTGTAGCCGGCCGCGGCCTGGCGCGCGGTCAAGCTTTCCGTCGGCGCGCTCACCGGCACACCTGCTTCGAGCCGCTGCACGGTGGCGCGAAGCCACCGGGTGTACGGCCGCTTCCGGGCGAGCCTCTGCTTCACGGCCGGGCTCTCCTCGATTCCGACGGCCGGATCGACGACGAGCATCTGACCCGGGCCGAGCCGGCCCCGCCTGATCTGGGCACCTGCGGGAAGAGAGAGGGCTCCCGCCTCCGAAGCGCAGGCGACGAGACGGTCGTCGGCCACGGCGTAGCGGAGTGGGCGCAGGCCGTTGCGGTCGAGGGTCGCGCCGACCACGCGCCCGTCTGTGAAGACGACACCGGCAGGGCCGTCCCACGGTTCGAGCAGAGTCGAGTGGTAGCGGTAGAAGCTTCGGACCCGCTCGTCGAGCTCGGGATCCGCGTCGACCGCCTCCGGGATCAGCATCGCCGCCGAGTGGCGAATGTCTCTGCCGCCGCGGACCAGCAGCTCGAGTGCGTTGTCCAACAGCGTCGAGTCCGAGCCGTCCTCCTCGAGGACGTGTCCCCGTGCCCGCATCCAGGCGACGTTTCCGTCGATCGAGTTGATCTCTCCGTTGTGGCAGAGCAGGCGGAGTGGTTGCGCGCGCTCCCAGGACGGTGCCGTGTTGGTCGAAAAGCGCTGATGGAAGATTCCGAACGGCACCGCGAGCGCCGGATCGCGCAGGTCGGGGTAGAAGGCTTCGAGCTGGTCAGCGGCGCAGAGCGCCTTGTAGGTGACTGTGCGGAACGAGAGCGAAGCGACGTACGCGCCCGGCTCTTGCTGCACGCGCCTGCGAGCGCGATAAGCACGTCCTTCTGCCTCGTCGAGCGAGACACCGAGTGGTTGGAGCAGGACCAGCTGCTCGATCCGCGGCATCGAGGCTCGCGCCTGCTCGCCCAGCACGGCAGGCACTGTCGGGACCGACCGCCAGCCGCCAAGCCCGAGTCCCTCGGCCACGCAGGCCTCCTCGATCGCGACGCGAGCGGCTTCGTCTCGAAGGAAGACCATTGCCAGACCGCACCAGGGGCCGGGAATCAGAGCGCGGGGGAGTGGCAGGAGGAGGCCTGCGCCGTCACCGGTCAGACGATCCGCGCCGACCGCGCCGCGGTGCCGCATCCGCGCCAGCCCTTCGAGCAGCCCCTCGACGATCGTGCGCGAAGCACGGCCGCTCGCATCGGCGAGGAAGCCGATGCCGCAGGCATCACGTTCGCGGCGGATGTGATCGGTTGACGGTTGCACGGCGTGCACCCCTGGTTCGAGTGTGGACTTCCCGCCTGCTGTTGCGACCTAGCCGGCGTCGGCGGAGGAACGAAACGCCGGCTAGCGCGTAAGGACGCGCAGGCCGAGCGTAAAGAGGGTGGTGCTGCTCGCAGGCGCGCGTACCATCGAGCGCCCGAGATTAGTAGAGCCACCGGATGACAGCAAGGGTTATCTTCTTGCGCGTCTAGATGAAGTACCAGTTCGTCGATTGTCGCTGGGAGCTCGGGAAACCGAACCGCGGTCGCGAGCTCTATCTCGGCGGTCACATTCCGGGTGCGAGCTTCCTCGACGTCGACAGCGACCTCTCTTCGCCGGCGGGAGAGCGAGGCAGACATCCGCTTCCTGATCCGGAGAGATTCGCGCGCGCGGCTGGACAGGCAGGCATCGGTGACGGCATCTTCGTCGTCGCCTACGGCACCATGGGCGGCGCCGAACGTCTGTGGTGGCTGCTGCGCCACTTCGGCCACGACGCCTGCGCCGTCATCGAGCTCGACGGCTGGCGCGGCCCACTTACGACCGGCGACGAGGAGATCGTGACCGGCGACGAGGAGATCGAGCCTGCCGACTTCACGCTTCGCCCCCGTGACGACGACACGATCGAGGCCGGGGAGCTCGAGCGCCGCCGCGGGGAGCTCGTAGTGGTTGCACGGCTCGCGCCGCGCTGGCGCGGCGAGCCGAACCCGATCGACAAGGTCCCCGGGCGAATTCCGGGCGCCCTCAACGCACCGTGGAACGAGACGCCCCCGGAGCTACCGGAGGGCGAGCTCGTCGCTTATTGCGGCTCCGGGGTCACGGCGTCCGTTCTCCTCCACCGCCTGCACCTCGCCGGCCGCGAGGGCAAGCTCTACCCCGGCTCATGGAGCGAGTGGGAGCAGCTCGGCCTGCCGGTCGAGCGAAGCTAGGCGGTCGATGTCGCCGCGCTGCCGAAGTGCGCGAGGTACGGCTGCCAGCCGTTCGGGATCTTCGGTGCGGCCAGGCGAATGAAGAGCACAGGGGCCGGCGCCTTCGGCGGATGCACGAGCTCCATCCGCGCCTCCTCCAGCGTTCGGTTTCCCTTCTGATGGTTGCACGGCGCGCAGGCCGTGACGACGTTCTCCCAGACCGACTCGCCGCCTCTCGATCTCGGGATCACGTGGTCGAGCGTCAGCCGCCCCGCGGTCGTGCCGCAGTAGACGCAACGCCACCCGTCGCGGGCGAAGAGCGCCCGTCGTGAGATCTTTCGCTGCACGGCACGCGGCACGCGGACGTAGGCAACGAGCCTGATCACGTGCGGCCAGGGATACGTGTCGGTCGCGGAGTGCAGCGGCTGGTCGAGCTTCTCGATCACCTCGGCCTTGCCCTTGAACACGAGCACGTGGGCACGCCGCACGGATGTCACATTCAGCGGCTCGAAACTTGCGTTCAAAACCAGAACCTGCTGCATCTGGCCCGAAATGTAGCTGAGGGACAAGTTCTAGCCGGACATTGCCCGCTCGACGGCCTCCTGCTCCTCCGGTGAGAGAGCCACCGAAGGACGGCCGTGATCGAGCTCCTTCACGTAGATCCGAGCGTAGTCCCGGCCCTGGATCGCACTGAGCACGACACCGCTTCGTCCAGCGTCGAGGAGCGCGATCGAGGCCGACTGCTGGCCTCCGGCTCCTTCATAGGCGTCGTAGCGGACGAGTGAGGTCTTCGAGACCGCGGTGTCGACCCGGCGGTCGACCCGCGAGAGGCCTGCGGCGATCTCGTCCACTGCCCGGTGCAGGTCGTCGATCCGGCCCTGCAGCGAGACCGCGAAGTCGACCAGATCCTCCTTGCCGCCTCCGAGCAGGACACGCTGTGCCGCGCGCACCTTCTGCAGCTTCCACCACGCGAGTACAGCCACGATCAGCGCGAGCGACGCGACTGCGCAGGCTGCGATCGCGATCCACTCCGCGGTCGTCAGGGAAATCGGCTAACCCCCGAGGGAGAAGATGACCTTGTATTCGGCGGTGTTGTTCGAAACCGTCGTCTCGCCCGGCACCGGCTGGACATCGACCTTCACGGTCGTCGGAAGTCCGAACAGGCCGTTGATGTCGATGTTCGTGAACGTCACCGTCTTGGTCTGACCCGTGTTGATGACGTCGATCTTCAGTCGTTTGACGATCGACTTAGGTGACTTCTGGATCGTCAACGTGACGCCGACGTTCGTCTCCTGGAAGTTGCCCGAGTTCATCACGGCGACCTGGAACGCAAGGTCGGTCGACGCCGTGATCTCGTTGTCGCTCGCCGGGGCCCCTGGCTTCAGCCTCTTCCCGTCCGGCAGCGCCGTGACGGACACGAGCGCGCTGCCGTGCTTGCCACCGGGTGTGCCGCCGGTCGCGGCTCCGTGCACACGGCGCCAGACGTCGGCCATCGCCTGGGTGCTCGCGAGATCGGGATTTGAGAAGATGTTCGAGTCGGGAACGCCGCCGATGTCGGTGATGCCCTGGTGGGCCAGCTCGAGGCGTGTCGGCTCCCTGAAGTAGAAGTCCCAGTTCACGTCGCTCGCGGCGAGAAGCCGCGCCTGATCGGCGAGGAGGCGGCCGGAGGTGTTCGCATCCTTGGCGGTCGCCGTCTGACGGAAGGCGTCGGCCAGCCGGCTGAGCCCGCTCGCGCGCAGCTTCAGCACTTCGATCAGGTGCGCCTGCTCGACGCGGAGCGGTCCCGGTGGGTTGAGCTGCGTGGCCTGTGCGACCACTTGCTGCTGCTGAACCGCAAGCCCGCTGATCTTCGACTCGAGGTCGGTTTCCTTGATGCCGGTCGCCGACAGCGACTGGTTCAGGAGCGTGCCGATCTGATCGGATCGCTGTGCGACTGAGCGGACGTCTTGGATGTAGGCCGAGTACTTGTCGTGCTTGCTGCTCGAGGCGCAGCTGCGAATGCCGACGACGAGCAGGACGGCCGCGAGGATCAGGAAGGCGATCAGCCCGGCCAGGCGGAGCATCGGGATCAGCCCCTGAGGCGTGCGGACCGGACGGCGTGGACCTCCGGGCGGCGGTCGCCGCGGCGTGCGGACGCGCTCCGTCGCCTCCTCGGTCTCCGGCTCGTCGAAGAAGTCGAACTCGATGTCTGAGTCGCGCTCGGTCATAGGGGGCCCGCCAGCTAGATCATCACAGCCGAAGCGGCGTTCACTCTAACCCGTACCTCCCCCGTTCCCGGGGTGAAGGACTTGTCCGCGCCCCCGCCAACCCTGGAGAGTCGGTGTCGAACGCAGCCTCAGCCCTTGTCCAGAGCGACCTCGTTCTCGGCCGCTACCGGCCGCTGAGGCCCCTGGGGAGCGGCGGGTCCGGCTCGGTCTGGCTCGCCCGCGACGAGCAGAACGGGCTCGATGTGGCCCTGAAGATCGTGCCGCGTGAGGGGAAGGCGGCGTCCCGAGCCGAGCGGGAAGCCGAGGCGGCCGCGCGGCTCCGTCATCCTTCCTGTCAGCGCGCCTACGGCTTCGGCCGCGACTCGCAGCACGTCTACATCGCCTACGAGTACGTCCCGGGTCGCACCTTCCGCGAAGCCTTGCGAAGCGGCGAGCTCGACGACACGTCGGCGATCGAGGCTTCGGCCCAGGTCCTCGAGGCCCTGGCGCACGCCCACGGACGTGGGATCGTCCACCGTGACGTCAAGCCGTCGAACGTCCTGCTGGCGGAGGGCCGCGGGGTCCACGCGAAGGTGCTCGACTTCGGCCTCGCCCAGATCCAGGAGGCCGAGACCCTGACCGCCCAGGGCGACGTGCCCGGGACGCTCGCCTACATAGCCCCGGAACGGCTTGCGGGCGCGCTCACCACCGAGGCCGCCGACATCTGGGCGGTCGGCGTGATGCTCTGGGAGGCGCTTGCGGGTCGGCATCCCTTCTGGCGCAGTTCGCTGCTCGAGACCGCCCGTGCGATCGAGGAGGGCGCACCCGGCCTCGAGACGCTGCGTCCCGACCTCCCGAAGCCGATCATCGCCGCGGTCAACCGCGCCCTCGACCTCGACCCGGCCCGGCGGCCGAGCGCAGCGGCGCTTGCGGGCGCGCTCCGGCTCGGCGGTCGGAAGCGACGCGGCCGGAAGGGCGGGGGTCAGACCCTGGCTGTTCCGGCCGTGGTGCCTCGCCTCGTGCCCGCCGCCCTCGCCGCCCTCGTGGCGGGCTGGACGGCGTGGGTGCTTCCGTTCTTCCCCGCCGGCTGGTCACTCGGCCTCGGTGGGCTCGCCGCGGCTGCCACGCTCCTCGACGCTCGGCTCGGGCTCGCGCTCGCGCTCGCCGTGCCCGTCCTGCCGCTCGGGAACATCGCGCTCGGCCTCGCCGTCGTCTACGGGTGCCTGGCCGCAGGGCTCCTCGCGGTGATGTGGCGCGAGCCAAAACGGGGACTGCTTTTCGCCCTCGGCGGGTTGCTGGCGCCGATCTCCGCACTAGCCCTCTTCCCGTTGGCGGCTCTTTCCGTCCGGTCCCCCGGACGGCGCGCGCTCCAGGCGGCGGCGGCCGTCCTCGTGGCAGGGGTTGTCGCCGGTATCCGCGGTGTCCCGCTCCCGTTCGACGGCGCCGCTCCGCCGGATCTCGGGATCGCCGCGAGCGGCGATCCGTTCGCCGTCGTCTCCGCCCTCTGGGCTGCCCTCGTCGCCCACCCGGCTCTCGCCGTCGAGACCCTGGCGCTTGCGGGCGTCGCGGCCCTGCTCCCGTTCGCTCGCTCCCGCGGGCTCTGGGGGATCGCCGCTCTCGGCGCCGCATTCCTCGTCGGGGGCGTGCTCCTCGCCCCCGGAGTGGCCGTCGCGCCGCTTGTCGTGGCCGTTTGGGCGACCTGTCTGGCGGTAGCGGTGCGTTAGCATCGCTTGCCGGGGTAGTTCCCGGCCCATGGTCCTTCGCGCTATCGAACAGAAGATCGAGTCCCTCTTCGAGGGCATCTTCGGTCGTGCTTTCAGAACGAACGTCCAGCCGGTCGAGCTGGCGCGCAAGCTCGCCAAGGAGATGGACGAGCACAAGACGATCTCGGTCTCGCGCGTCTACGTCCCGAACGAGTACACGGTCTACCTTTCCCCTGACGACCGGGAGCAGTTCTCGGGCTACGAGGACAACCTGAAGGGCGAGCTCCAGGACTACCTCTCCGAGCACTCTCGTCGCGAGAACTACGCCTTGCTCTCGCCCGTGCGTGTCCTGATGGAGACCGACGCGGATCTCGACGTCGGCGAGTTCGGCATCGCGACGCGGATGGTGCAACCGGACCGGAGTGCCGCTGCCGGCGAGCCGGCCGGAACCGTCGAGCCCGGGTCGACGATGATCTACAAGCCGAAGGCCGCGCAGCCGCCGACGCAAGCGGTTAGCGCGGAGGAGCTCGGAGTCGAAGCGGAGCTCGTCACGCTGAGCTTTGACGGCACACGTTACGAGGTGAAGCAGCGCCGCGTCGTCATCGGACGTTCGCGCGACTGCGACATCCAGCTCTCCGACACGAACGTGTCCCGGCGCCACGCCGAGCTGCGCCAGGAGGGTGCGACGTACTGGATCGTCGACCTCGGGTCGACGAACGGCGTGGAGGTCAACGGCCGGCGCGTCAAGCGCGCAAAGCTCAGCGACGGTGACACGA
>Ga0193727_1000118_pt1 | contig 25422 bp, 29 predicted proteins | sample H2c2metaG_FD_143051 | JGI IMG/M metagenome (GOLD analysis project Ga0193727, IMG submission 143051) | Soil microbial communities from a riparian zone of the East river system, Colorado, United States - H2c2 | ecosystem: Environmental > Terrestrial > Soil > Riparian zone | place: USA: East River...
AGTACCCAGGCCAGCCAACCCAATTGTGGCACGTGAGAAATAGCGGCAATGGCGGAATCCAGCAGCGAGTCGGAGAGATATCCGAACATGGGAGCGGTCCCGCCCGTCACCGGAATATTGAAACTGATAGGCGAATGAAGAAATTCAAGCGCGTCACTGAATGCCGTTGGGTGTCCCAGCCAGTAATAGAAACCTGCCGACGTGAACAAAGTACGTACAAGAATCGTGTCATAGTTCTTTACGATAAAAGCCCAGCGAGAATTGATCGGGTTGACAGGGTTGCGGATGGCGAATCCCGCCCGACCCAAAATGCGGATACCGACTCCGACGAAATAGAGCACCCAAAGGATGATCGTTAATTTCAGAATCGGATTCATCATAGCCTCTTTAATTCCCCGCTATCGGAGTGATTTGCAGAAAGCTTGCCTCTTGTGGAGAGAGTGTTCCTGAGACCAGCGACCAGTTCACTTCAGCGGTGGAGTTGGCGTTGCAGAGTGCAATCAGGCGGAAAGTGACCGTCGCCGACGCCGCATAAGTCTGCGAAGTGATCTCTGCGCCGGCGATGCCGATGAAGCCAGAGCCATTGGCGTTCTGCGCGTTCCCAGAGGCATAGGCTTTGGTGTTGGTCACATCTTCGATTTCCGTGGCACACGCATTCGGCCCTGTCGTGAGCCAAAGCCCAGAACGTAGATCCGCGTGATAATTCCCCGTGGCCGAAGGGAACGTGACCGATTTGCTGAGCACGATGGCTTGAACGTTTGCGGTAAGACTTACAGGGGCCGCAAGGGAGATCGCTTGTGGCGTACCAATGCCGACTGGGGTCGTACAACTGACTGTCGTTGCTCCGCCCTGCGCATCCGTACAGAGAGCGGACCCTGTACCTGAGACTGTGCCGGCACTCAGGAGATGGGTGTCGGTCCCTTGCATCGCTGTCTGAACTGTTCCCCCATTCAACCGGAAGGCGGAGAAACTTCCATTGTTCGGGGTCACTGACCCGATCTGGCCGGGATTCTCCCAGTTCCCGCCTTCGAGGAGCGAAACATTCAGGTTGGCAACTTGCGTAGTGGATGCGACAACGAGCGGTGCCGTGCCGGAGGCAATCGTAGAGAGGTACTGCGCTGCTGAAACAATAGGACCGTTCCCCATGACGCATGGACCAATGGCTACCGCATTCACTCCATCCCAAACGAAACTCTGCGTCGTCGTAGCGAAGGCGGCTGAGGCAATCGTACAACCACCAATCGAGTTGGCTGGCCAGGTCCAGGTATGCGAGCCTCCTGAGTCCTGGCTGATCTCGAAGTAGAGTGTTGCCGGCGCTCCGACCGTTGAAGTAAAAGAATTCGCAACCGTGTTGCCGGTCAAGGTGATTTGGAACAATTGAATCTGTCCCGTAATCACCATCGCGCAAGTCCCAATGCAAACCTCGGTCGTAGATTTTGAGAAGAAGCCTCCTGGGGCGTTCTGATCCCGCAAGGCAAACGGCGCTGCCACCTGGGGTCCATAGATTTGCACCGTCACCGGGAAAGCTGACGATGGGGCATAGAAGTGGAAATTGCCCAGATTGTCCGCAGTCGTTGTTCCCGGTTGCGTACAAGAGGAAGTAAAGCTGGTACAGAGAGCAATCAGCGGAGAACAGGGAGCGGAGTTCACATTGGCTGGTTGTGAGCACACCCCGACAGACGCGAAGGGAATCGGCCCACGTGGGCCAATGGCGATGGAATCGTAGCGTAAATTTTGTCCAAATACCGGGACAGAGAGAAGCAGCAAGAGCAGCAGTTTTTTCATAGGTCCTTTTAGGTGGGTGCGCTCGAAGGTCATGGGTGGCCGATCAAGTCCCATGCACCAGGGCCACGAATGTGAAGTTAAGGCCCACCGTGGTCGGCAGTTCCAGATTGTCAAACATCGCTTGCGAGAAAAATTCTTGCGAATTGAGGAGCACCTTGCCGCCGACGAGCTGCGGGTTGACCTGCGGATTGGCATTGTAGGACTTCAGGAAGACGACGCTCTGCAACGCGCCAGCGAGTCCGAGTTCCGCAAGCGTGAAGGCTTCACCGCCGTGGGGATAGTCCACGATAGTGACTTCCACCAGCGCCGAGTTGCCGAGATTGACTTTTCTAAGTGTGTGACTCAATTCGGCACCAGCTCGATCGCCACGTTCGCCCAAACCGGGGTACTCGTTCCAGTTACTGAGCATGTTTCCGCGCCGAGTCCGGCCTGGGTATTGTCCACAATTGCGATGCCGCGGATCGTCGCTGTTGAAGCCTGGTGACTTCGCAGATTGCCTACGTTCGCGCTTACGTCCGCGGTGTTCGCGAAGTACCCGAAGCCCGCGACCATGAAGCTATTCGCGACGGTTGGGGTCAAGGAGATACTCCCGGCATTTGTCGCAAGCTGCGTGACAGCAACGGGAGTTGCGCCAAAGGTACTCTTCACTCCGGTATAAGTAGCGGCTGTAAAACTGAAGGCATGCGAGGAAGAGGACAAAACGTTGAATCCCGTCGCAGCGTTGCGCGCATTGATGCAAACGTAGACGCTCGTGATCCCCGTGTTCGTAGCAAAGATGCTCGTCAACAGGAAGCTGTAGGGATTCCCACCGTTGTCGGTGATCCGATATACCTCGACTGCCGTCGAATCGTTGATCATGACGACGACAGTGTCTCCTCTGTTTATGACCAGGGGAGTTAAGACCGTCGACAAAGTGCCCGCAGTAACCTTTGCGCCAGCGACCGCATTCCCGAAAGCAATTCCCCCCGTCGCATTCGAGAGCGGCATCTGCGGCCATGTTGCGATCCCGGAAATATTCGTGAACGCTGGTTGCGTCGAGCTAGGCACGCCTGAAGTGGAGATGGCGTTGATCCACTGATTCGAGACCGCGGCATAGCTTTCAATTCCGCCGAGTGTGGAAGCTGTGGGGTTCGGAAGCTGGGAAGCGGCCACGCTGCCGGAGATGTCTGTAAAGGCTAGTTGCGCCGCCGTGACGGCTGCCCCCACGCTCGTTTGCTTCAGGACGAATGAAGCCCCGCCCGTGCCCGACAGATCTGCATTGGTCCCGCCCCTGGCTAAGGCAAGTTGTCCCGACGTGATGATCGAAGCGGGAAGGTTCGGGATCTGCGCAACGGAAGCCGATCCGGAGAGGTCGGTGAACGCCAACTGCGCCACGGTGAATGCCGCGCCTGCGCTCGATTGACGAACGACCTGCGAAGCTCCGCCGGTAGCCGATAAGTCTGCGTTGGTTCCGCCCCGCGCCAGGGCAAGTTGTCCGCTGGTGATCTGCGATGCCGGGAGGTTGGGCACGCTGGCCAGAGGCAAGAGGCCGCGAACCTGCGTCGAGAGATCAATCTGCGTGATAAAGGCGACGCTGAGAAGCGCGGCCACCACTGCGACAATGAGATATTTGCGGGTCACGTTAATAGCGGTACCAGGCGAGAAGCGTCGAGCCCGTCGTGGGCGCGGAAACGAAGGTGATCGTGCTGCCCGCCAGCGTGTAGTCCGCCCCGCTGGGTTTTTGCAGCAAGCCATTGTAGAAGAGGGTGAGGCTTGTGGCGGGACTCGGCGAATGCGCCAGCGTGAAGATTAGATTGGCGGAATTGATCGTGCCACCAGGCGTCTCTTCGTCGGCGAAGTTGATGGTTGCCGGAAGCGCGGAAGCTAAAACCACAGCACCCGCTCCAACTGTGCCATTGGTGAGATCGGAAGCGCTGGGTTGCCCTACACTAACATTCGCCCCGGCGGCGGACTGCTTAAGAAATTGACTTGTTCCGCCCGTTAGCGAGAGGTCGGCATCCGTGCCGCCGTGCGCCAGTGGGACTAAAGCTTCTCCGCCAAACACTCCCGCATTGTTGAATTGAATGTCGCCATTGACTCCTCCTGGAGCTGAAGCTGTAGGCCCTGGCGTGGCTCCCGACCTCCCGCCGCCACCTCCGCCACCCGCCGAACCTGGGCCTGACCCAGCCACGATGCCTGAGGTCCCTACAATCGAGGCAAGGGGAATGTGTTCTCGCAGGATCTGGATTTGCTGCGCTTTGATGCTATAAGCCGTGAATGCTACAGGAGGACTTCCCACAGAAACATTGGGGATGGTGACAAATCGAACCAGCTTGTTGATGTCGTCCCAATAGGGGTAAAAGAAGTACCGTGTTGCTGCGACGAGGCCCGTCACCAGGAAGGGAGAACCAACGATGGTCGGTCCCACAACCGTATCGTCGTCGCGGTAGATCGTGAGGTCCTGAGAACTGTTGGTCCCGTCCCAATAGAACGTGATTGAAGTTCCTGCGGCGTTGTAAGTGATGGCCGTGGTGACTGAGCTTGGCCTGCCCCCAAGCGAGATGAACTGAGCCGTCGTGGGATTGATGATGTCAGGCCCAAAAGAGTAGGCGCTAGAGGCTGGTGGAACGTTAGCTTGGCCAAGCAACTGATTCAATTGCGTCAGCATGTAGTCAAGACATTGTTTCGATTGCCCGCCAAGATTCGGGTCGTGTGGAAATTGCGACCACGGCTTTGATCTTGGGGGTGCCACTATCCTTTCCTCGTCTTGATTTTCTCAATATCTGCCGCCTTACGTTCTTTGGATCTCTTGCCACCCGCCTGCTGTTCCTCGAATCCGCTTCTGCGAGCGACGGCCTGCGACCTTTCCCCCGTAGTTTTGGCGTTATCAATCGCGTATTGCTGATTCTCGCGGATCTGGCGGAGTCGTTCGGCCTTCTCGGCTTTCGGGTCCACGTTGTCCACGCCGCGTTCCCGAACCAAATTGCTGTCTTCAGCTGATTTCTTGGCTGGAGCGTTCTCGCGCTTGGCGGCTTCCATCAACTGCTGGGAAACGGTCCAGTCAGGATGTTCGGCCTTGACCTGATCGTAGAAGCCACCGCTATAGGCCGCAGCGGCTGCTGTATTGCCTTGCGGAGGGCTGGATGGTCCTGAGGGGCCTCTTGGGGTCTCGGAGGCTCCTGAGGGTGAATCAGGGCCAAAATCGTCTCCCATGGGGGTGGTGCGCGTCTGGAACTTCTCCGGCGAGAGTTCGGACTGCAAGCGGCCGCCAATCTCACCGGCAGCGCCCTTCGCAATCCTGCCTACATTCCAGGAAGCTACTCCAGCGCCAGCGATCTGTGGCAACGGGAAGGGCAACCCTACCCCATGCGCAGCGGCCATGGTTACCAGTCCTGGCCACGCTTGCTTCGGATGAGCCTGAAGCATCCGGTAGACCCCGGCAGCAAACTTCCCGCTAACGGCATCGTGCGCCGAAGTCAAGGCGGTAGCGTCTTTCTGCGATTTTCCTAGTTGCTCGGCAAGCTGCGGATTTCCGGTTTGCCGCATCTGCTGCTGGATTTCTTTGATGTTGCCTGAGGAAAAGTCTTTCAGCGGCTTAATGGAGGAGTTGGGGTCCTGTCCTTGAAGTTTGTCCAGCATTCCGCCAGCAACGCCTTTATCGAGTTCAAACGACATCTTGTGCCGGTTGTTGTAGAAGTCGAAGCGTTTGGAGTTGCCTTCAAGATCGGTAACGCGGTCCTTCATCGCCTGCGTGAGCTGATCGTAGGCGGAGGAGAAAACGGCTTTCGATTCAGGAGCTGCGTTACGACCAAAGGCTACCCGGCCGACAGCGGTGCGCAGAAGCTTGGCTTCCTCGAGCGAAAGATGGGTAGTCGGATCGTCAGTCAGCCCTTGCTGCTGCAATTCCTGATCCCAGATTCCCCGGCCGGGCGCTTGGGATTCAATATCGGCTTTGGCGTCAGCGGAACTCTTATACCCTCGGCCTTGCGCATACTGATCGGCAGCCGAAACGCCCTGCATTTTCTGAAGCAATTTGGCTTCTGCTGGTTTTGGAGTGTACCCCGTCTTCGCAATCGTCTTCGCCGCTTCGCTGATGGCTCCGGCTGTGGAAATCGCTGGCTGACCTGAGGCATTGTCTTTGTCTACCACTGGCTGGAGCGCGTCGGAAGCCTGTTTTTCCAAAGCTGCTTTGTGAGTGATGACCGCATCTCGAACTTTGTTGTAAAGTCCTACCCCATTCTTCTCAATTGCTTCTTTGGATTGGTTGGTCTGCTTGACCCTCTGAAACTCCCTACCCGATTGAGACAGTTCCTCATAAGGCGACTCGCCGCGAACGGTCCTGCGAATGCCCAGCAGACCCATCGACGCGCCAAGAACCATATGGGTTCCAAGCCGCTCGACTTCTCCCCAATCCTTAGCGTCTGCCGCCTCCCTGAGGGGCGCGTAGTTATCGTAAGCCCCTTTGAGAACCTGAGCGCTAAACACGCCGCCCAGAGCCCGCCCAATCGCTTGAGGGGCCGGCCCTGCGGTCAATCCCGTCAGCATTGCGTTCTCAGGGGTTGTCATCCCCCCTAAAAACTCTCCCGCACCGGTCGCGATTGGATGCGCTTGCCGTTCGGCGGGGGTCATAGCCCGTTCTGGAGCGATAGCTTGCTGGGTGTCCATTCCCGGCAGGGGTTTGGCTACTGCGGCGGCTGTCGAAGGAGTCGTTAACCCCAGACTCGCTCCTGCTTGCCCAAGTCCAGTTTCTACGCGATCAATAATCGGGAGCGCAGATTTGACTCGCTCCCACGCGCTAGGTTCGTGAGATCCAATCGTGGTCTCGCCCGGTTTCGGAGTGTAGGTCTTAGCGGGCGGAGTTTCCTCTACCGGCGTGAAGCCTGCCGACTCGTCAACTGGAGTGAAGCCAGGGGTAGCCATTTATTTGCTTAGTGACCAGCCACTTGGCAGAGGGGCACTACCGTCTGCTTTGTGCGGTTTTCCTGCGGGATCGTAGACCACCGTCCCAGCAGGAACCGGTTTTGCTCCACGTGGAGCATTTTGGTGGGGAGCGGCCTTAACCGCTGATTTTGTCGGTTGGGCCCCGGCGGCCGCCTGAATATCGGGCCGGATTCCGATGAAGTCCAAAAATGGATGTGTCTTAACCCAGTCGTCTTGCGCTGCTGCGGAGCGAACATCTTCCTGCCCCTGGATGCGGGCGGAGTTCTCGTCCTGCCCAGCATCAATTCTGGCCTGTGCTGTCTTAATTACCGCCTGATCGAACCACTGTTTTGCCTTTAGCTGCTGTTCACCAAGAGAGAGCCTGTCCCAGCCCTGCTTCAGCCGCTGCAATCCCTGGGTTTCCTGCACAGCCTGCCGCTTGGCGTTGGTGTCCGCATTCTTCGTCGAGGCTGCCGCGCGCGTCAGTGACGCCTCCGCCATGATGGGCTTGGAAACCATTCCCGAAGCAGCGCCTTCCGCCGTACCCTCATCGCCAAACTGCTTCTGCAAAGATTCGATTTGCGCAGCTTTCGCAGCAGTCTTGGTTCTGTACCGTTCCTGTCCTGGCCCGTACACGCCTTCCTGGATAGCCTGCCCTGGACCGCTAGAAGAAAGCCCCAGGAGCAGCGCTTTCCCGATATCTCCCAGCAGGTTCCCGGCATCGTGACCAAAGCCCTGACCTTTGACGGGAGCCATTTTCATCCAAGGCTCATCCATCAACCCACGTTTCGGCTGATTCGCTGGGTCGGCCATGGTTTGCTGTTCCCCGCGGGCCTGTTGGAGTTGCTGCGCGAGTTGCTGTCTTCGGGCTTCGTCCGAGGAGAAAGCTTGTCCTCCCATCTGCGAGTTTTGAATCATGGACTGCATCATCGGATCGCCCGTCATGGGGTCGATGGGGGGCGGCGGAGCGACAGGGTTGGTCTGCGGCATTACGCCGGTATCGCCGTAGGTCATCGGATCATCTTGCATTTGGTTGAGCGCCATTGGGGTCTCCTAGAATTTCTTCTGCATCGTGAATACGGAGCCAATCCCGCTGGCAATATCTTTGAAGTTCTGAATCCCCGAGGTACCTGCCGCCGGGGTTGTGCCCAGCGACGTTCCCTGTAAGAGTTGCGTGGGGTTAAACAAACTGGCCATCGAAGCCATTCCAGAAGCCCCTTGCGCTTGCAGGTTTTCGTTCTGGAATAGGTTCTGCAAATACTGCTCTGCGAGACTTTGGGCTCCTTGCTGATTCATCCCGCCAACCATGGCCGCGCGGGCTCCTGAAGGCGCTGCGCCGTACCCTGAAGCATTCAACTGCTGATTGGCCATGCCCATCGCGTTCTGATTCTGCTGGTTACCTTGCTGGAAAGCCTCTTGCTGTTTCTGCTTGTAGTAAGGCGAACCGAGATCCATCAGGTTCTTGTAATAGTCTGCCGCCTGACCTCCGTATTGCCCCATCAAATTCGCGAACTGCGGAGCCAGTTGGTTCTTGAACTGACCGGCAACCACATTGTCCAGCATCAGATTCTTGTTCAGCGAACCGGTAGAACCGAAGTCACCAAGGTTTCCTGGGTTGGCTCCGGGCCCGCCGCCAAACGAGCCATGCTCTCCCTGACCGTAATTTGGGTCTAGCGTGATGGGATTTGTAGCTGGCATGGGATTACCCCAACTGCTGCCCGTGAGAGGATTTCCTGCGGTAGCCATTAAATTCCCCTTCCATAGCGAGAACGGTTCGAAAGCCAATCCTGCCACTCAGGTTGCATATTTCCTCCCTTAGCGGGTGCTGGAGGTTTGGGAGCGGTGTAGCCAAAGCCTTCTCCGCCGAGCGCCATTGCAGTCAAGCTGTTGGGCCCTCCGGTGATGGGGTCTGTCCCGCCGCCCGTAGGATTGCCGAACGGAGTGTTCGAGGTAGGATTGAAACTCAGATTTCCTCCCGGCCGCGCCATTTGCCCACCAGAATACGTTGCTAGATTTTGCCGGTAAGCCGAGTCGAACGGCCCTCCCCCAGTCGAGCGCACCGTCTCCGACTGAAGGACGTTGCCGACAGGTGCTGGCGGTAGAGGTTTTGGAATACGAGGATCGGCAGTTCGTCGCGGGTCTCCATTCAGCGAGATTGGGCCACTCATTCTAGGACCACCGACCGGCGCTTTGTCGGAACCTGTACCGAGATAAGGACCTGAAGGTTTCCCACCGTAAGTTCCCGCATCGGGATTCCTCATTAGGACCTGTCCTGGGTTGTAAGCTGGATTGAAGGCTGCCATAGGGGACCTCTAACTTGGTGGATTCGCGCCAAACGCCAACTGAATCGCTCTGAATGCGAAGTTCGATCCTGCCGCTGGGGGAAAATTGATTTGAAACTTCAGTCTACGCCCCATCACAAAATTCACCCCGCCAATCCTGAACAGCTCAGGACTGTGACGGAACGCCAACCCTCCCGTAAAGTCAGGACTCCCGGAAAGAGCTGACGTGTCATTCACTCCCGGAACCAGGTCGAGTACGAGCGGGTTGAAGAACGTGTAAAAGTCGTCGTCAATTCCCTGCACAGCGAAACTCCAGCCATCCGTCGCCAGCATGGCGGGATCGCGGTTGGTGTTGAACCGGACAAACGTAGGCCGCTTGATGAGGAAAGGACTCTCGTTCCCGAAAGCATGCAAGGTCACTGTGCCGTTAGGCACTTCAATCTCCGTTCCAAATCCGCCCATCAGGAAATCAATGTCCTGGATCAGATCGACCTGCCCGCACATGAGCCTGACCAACCCGCTGGTTTCGTAGACCACTTCAATAGAATCGCAGCGTGGTATCCAATCCCCTGTCTCCGGATCTGCCGTGCCGGGTTGAAACACCCACCACGCCGGTGAGTTGGTCGCCATGTCGAAGACGTAGTACGAAGCTTCACCGTTGGACGCAAGTAAATCGAGATCAAGCACCAAGACTGTGTTGTTGTAAGTTGAGCCGTTGGCCGCCACGATGAGAAGCAACCAATTGCGGTTGGCGGTGTGGTAGTAGACCATCCGGGCTAGCGTCTCAGCTCCAGGAGCCATGCTCAGGAGGATGTCCTGAATCGGCCGCCCGATATTCCTTGGGGCGTACCGATCAGTAAAGAGCCAGACTTCATCGTTGGGGGTCAGCCAGAACCCGCCCAAAGACGTAACTGCCACAGCGAACGGAGTTGCACAGCCAAGAGCATAGGGCAATCTTGAAATCTGTGCGCCTTGCTGCGTGCCCGTCGCACCCACCAGATTGTCGGTCAGCAATCCTGTCAGGCGGAACATGTCCTGCTTGTCGGACCAGATAATCATGGACCCAGGAAGCTCCATCATGCCGTTCATGGAAGCGTTCTGAATCGGCAACGTGACCTGATTCAACGGGGCAAACGATTCCTGCGGCTGGCCAATCAGCGTAGCTTCCACATTCGAGTAGAAGAAGGCTTGCGGCTCTCCCGGAACGCCAAAGACGCAAAGCCTTCCTTGAAACTCGTTGACAAACGCTCCCACCGGCGGAGGGATGTTGTTGAGCTGCGCAGTCTCCGTCGAGAAAGGGAAGCTTGGAGGCTCGGAGTTGGCGAAGTCGAGGAAGATCAATCCGGCGAAGTTCGTGCCGTAGGAACCTAAGAAGGGGCTAAAGACATTGCGCGCGATCAGGAAGTAGGTCGCTCCACCATCCGCCGTGGCATAGAGCCGGATGTGGGTGGCTTGGGGATCGAAGACTTGAAAGACCTGAACAGCATCGGTTGTCGGGGAATTCGCAGCGAGAGTCAGTTGCGTAGGAGACTGTACCGACAAGACGCGTCCAATGTCTCCATCCGTGACGCCGCTGAGGATGTGTCTCCCAATCCACGCAGCCGTAAAGAACGTTGCCACCCCTGTGACAATCGGAGAGGCGTTGCTGAAGGAGATTGTGCCGGGTTCGAGGCACGCAATCTGCATGTACTGGTTGATGGGAATGATGTACTGCGTGACTGGACTCAAAGCTCCGACGTGGCTCTTGTTGGCGTTCTCCCAGGCGTACGCGTAAGACCTGCCTACCGATTTGGTGACTTGGCTGGTAATGTTCCCGGTGCCGGCGAGGAGTACTGTATCCTGTCCAAGCTGACTCCACGTAAAGGTGAAGGGACCAACGCCGCTAGCGGTGATGAGAAAGGTTCCATTGAAGCTGGGATCGCTGACGAGCGTGATGTTGAGAGGGTTGGTGGATCCTACAATCACTCCCGCAGGCAGCGCAGCCGCATGAGCTGTGACAACGGCATTCTGCCGCCGGATATTGGTTAGAGCCACAGCCGTACCCGCATTCAACGTGATTTGTGGAGTCGCGTCGGGAGAGTCTAAGCCCCAGCCTTCAATCGTGGCGGCGTTCGCGAGTCTTCCGGCCATCTTTACCTGGCCATTCATTTCGTAGAGGATGTTGACCAGAGCTTCGCGCGACCAGGGACCATTGAGTTGCGTGTTTCCGGCACCGGATGGGTCTACGTAAGGGTTGAACCGTTGAGTCTGTAAGTAATTCAGCCCAGTATCGTAGGAGTAGAGCTTGCCGTTGATATCGGCAATCAGGTAAGCCCCGCCAGAATTCAGGCCAGACAGCGTGCCTCCCGATCCGCTCGCGGCCGCTACCTGCGAGAAAACGATGGTCAACGTGGTTGTGTTGACGATGGTCCCAATGGGGAAGGTGGAATTGAACAGGACATTGCTGTTGTCCACGATGGTGACGTTTCCCGCAGGACCGATTCCCGAGGTTGAACTCACAACCACAGTGGCGAACGGGACAAGCCCTCCCGCATAGGTAATTGTGCCAATGGTTGTCGAGATCGTGAAGGGCGGGAGAGCAAAGTACTTCAGCGTGGAAAAGAACGTACTCGTCAGCGGACTCGGTGCGACGACGTTGGCGAAGCGGCAGCGCTGGATGAAGGCAAAAGCACCCGAGTAGACGTTCGTTGCCGCTGACCACATCTTGGGATTGGTCTGAGTTGGGTCCGTGTAGGTGTTATAACCAAGCGAAAGAGCGCTGAGGACTTCGGCAGGCGCAGCGGGTTTGCTAGGCGGTTTCTGCCCCATCTACCTCATCCAAGCCCTATTACGTCTTGCTAATGACCCCGGGAAACGTATTTTTTGCGCTGGCGTTTGGCCTTGCCGTTGTTCTAAAGCGTCTTTGCACATTTGGATGTTTTTCTCGTAGATCGCGGTCCACTCTCCCGATCTTTGGTCGTCTCCCGCTACCGAGTACATGTTCTTGAGAGCGAGTGCGGCGATGACCCGAATATGCTCTCGCGGGATTTCTGGCAACGTCGCCAAGGCGTAAGGGGAACCAGCAGCCAGCACTGGAGCAACAGGAGTTTTCGTATTGAGAACGGTGTCGCTGACGATCTTCGTGACACGATAGATTTGCCCGCCCAGCGGCACAGTTGGATTGCACAGGAATTCCGCCTGAATCTCTTCTTGAGCCTGCACGTTCGGCAGGTATGCCTGAAAATCCGGTTGCAGGAGGTTGGTGAAGTTTGTAGAGACCCCAGTCACCACGTTGCTGACTGAGGAAACAACTTCATCTGACAAGAATGTCAAAGCAATCGGCCAGAAGGTGTACGTCACCTCAATCACCGTCCCGACCGCCAGGGGGAGGCCCATATTCAACTGATTCCGGCCGCTCAGGTACCAGCGATAGGGTCCGCTTTGCGACGGATTCGCACTCGATGCGCTGTTGATTTCCACGAAGTCTGGATGATTCGGCGTCAGCGCTACGGAACTCGCAAACTGCGTCGAGCCGGGGGCCATGAAGCGGAGTTTGGTGACTTGGTAGAGGCGGGGAGAGACAGCAGCCGAAAGAGCGGCATCGGCGTTGAACATCAGGTCATACTGATAGGCCGCAGTCACAGTTGTGACGCGGACAATGTTGGTGAAGTAATGGTTCTTGAGTTTGGTGATTTCTTCCCAAACGTGGATGTAGGCGGAATTCAGTTCCCGCAGGTGCTCCGAGGGATCATACCCAGGGAGCCTCTGCGAGAGGTATTGCACCAGTCCAAAAGCATTCGTTGGGGGTGACTTCACCAACGAGAGCACCGAAACAACTGGCATGCTAGGTCCTTACCGGAGCCCCTTTCGGTGGTTCGGTCTTCTGAGTCAGCAGATGCGCCAATTGGTCAGCCGATTCCTTTCGTGCCGCCTTCATGGAGTCCGTGATGGCTGTAGCGATCCGGTCGGCTGCGGAAGCCCCAGGATCGCGCAGAGCCTGCAAGGCGTCTACGCTGTAGGGTTTTTCCATCTTCAGGACCTCATAGCACTCATCGACGTAAGGGCTGGGGTCGTAGACGCCCTGGCGGGCCTTCGCCATGTCTCTCTGACTCTCGAAGAACTCAATCTGCTTCTTGCGCCACTTCAGGTTCAAATCGCGAGATACGGGCTCGAGAGCGGCTTTCTCTTTCTCGTCCGGTTCGTGGTCGAGCATGATGACGCCCAGTTCGGCAAACTGTGAAGTCACAACGGGCATGAACTTGCGAATCGAGATTTCCACTTCTTTGCCTTGCCGGTCTTTCCAGTCGCTCCGCTGAACCGTGGTGAAAGAGTCGGCCAGCTTCATCCACTGCTTCTCCGGCACGAAGGGTAGAGCAATGCCACCCCAGCGAATGTAGGAAGCATCCGGGGTGTAGCGCGGCTTCCCGAGAAACTTAGGGTTGGGCAATGCCTCTGAACTGTAGATGTGGTATGCCATCAGTTGCCTCCAAACACAGAATCGTAATTCTGCCGGTAGCGCCGGCTGCTTCCGACCGTCGCGCGTTCCTGCCCGAAACCAGCTCGTACCACCGGGCCTGCCGCTTCGGTCATATCGTCCAAAAATAGACTCTCTTCCCGTTCCCGCTTCGATTCGCCATCCCCCGCCAGACTCCGGCAAAACTGCCGTACACCCGATTCCCGGTTCGAGTACGATTCCCGGTCGGCAGCTTTCAGTTCCTGGATGTCGGTTTCGGTGATTTCGGCGTGGTCCGTCGTTCTTACGCGGTAGGGTTCGCCATTGTCGGCTTTGCCGAGGATATCCAGCTTGCCATCGTCGCGCTTGACCGTCGACAGTCCCCAATTCTCTGGCAGGTCCATTTACCCAACTAGCGCCCACACTGGAGCGGTAGGCGAACCGCCTGTGTAGCCAAACTTGAATTGCAGTCCTGCGCCCATCCCCGCCACCGAGTAGGCATATGCCGCCGTCGCGGCGGTGTCTCCGGTCAACTGCCCGGTCACGGCGAACGTCGTCAGAATCGGGATTAGGAACCAAGTTGCCCCACCGTCAATCGAGCCTTCGAGAGTAGGTCCGGTTCCCGCCGTCCCTGTGACCTGGATAATCAGGACACCGTGATTGTCGCGCGTGGGCTCTGGGATGGTGAATGCTACCGCGGTATTCGCAGCCGCTAACGTACCAAGCTTGACACTCGCACCCCGGCTGAGTTTCAGGACCAGACTGGGAATCGCTACCCCACTCGGAGTGAGGATGTCTACGGTGGCGGAAGGCATTAGTTACCCTTCGAACTGGCGCGGGAGTCTGACTTGTTGCTGATTTTCACAACTTCGTCATTCACTTCCTTGCCCTCACGTCCATCCCCATCCGCGGCCAAACTCGTGCTCGTGGGCTGGTAGTTTCCCTTCGAGCGCGCTTCCTGATCGACTGGATTCCCGGAATGCGCATTGGGATCAGGCGCGCCAAGAGCGTCTCCGGCAATCATGTCAGCCATGGCATTCTCGTCCGCGCCGTAGATGTTGGAATCACGCATCAGACTTCGAGCACCAGTTCCAAGGGGTAATCATTGGGAGCTGAATCCTGCGCATATGTGCGTGTCAATGTAGCCCCTGTGGCTCCGCCGTTCACGGTCGTGTTGAATGAAGTGAAGTCGGCGTTGGTGATGGCAACGCAAAACCGGATCCCGCCATTGGGGTTCTGGAAGAGAAGCTGGACCGCCCCAGAAGCCATCTTAGTGGCGATCACCGTTACAGCCTGAATATTCATGGTCATGATTCGCTCCTTGAGGATGGCTCTTAGTTGAACCTGATTTTCAGAGAACAGCGCAAGCCGTTCAGGTTGGCGTTGGCGTTCGCAACTTCGGTAAAGCCTGTAGCGACCGAGGCGGAAGGCCCATAGGCTTGCACTTTGAAATTGATCGCATCCCAAACCGCGAGAAAGGCAATCACTCCACCTCCCGCTGCGGTGCGCCAGTCATCCGCAACCTCAACCGAGATCAGGGTTGAGAAGGCTCCGCCATACAGGGTCGCCAATTGGGCGCTGCCAAAGGCGTACCCACCGGCAAGATAGTCTCCGGTCCCTGCGGTCACTTCCACGATGTCGTCTTGGCACCATCCAGGCACAGTGTTGGTGTGGATCTGGCTGGGAACCATCGAGGCTCGATTGGTAAAGGTCGCTGCCATCTAGGGCTCCTTAAGGCTGAGAACCGTGGTTACCTTCGGACTTCGCACGGCTATCAGATTCCCCGTGCACATCTAACGTGGGATCGGGATTGCCGAGTGCGCGCGTAGCTTCCGAATCCGCTTCGGAATTCTTCGGATCGCCGCCGTAAATGTCTTCGTCTAATTTTGGACCCATAGTCTATGCTCCTTTAAATATTTCGTAGCTGCATCGGCCCACTGCGCATGTCGCTCCAGTTTGTGCAGAGCGGTATTGCAAGGGGAGCAAAGCAGCCCGCGAACTTGTCCAGTTTCGTGATCGTGGTCAACATGCATTCGTTTTTTGTGAGTGCTAAGCGTTTTGCAAATCGCGCACAAGCCACCCTGAGCGAGAAGCATGGCGTCGTATTGCTCAATCGTGATGCCGTACTTGCGCTTGAGGTCGTAACCTCGGTCTTTGTGGTGATACTTCTCTGGATTCTCCCGGCGCTTGCGTGCAACAGACGCATTGGAAGATTTTCGAGAAGCCGCGTAATACCCCGGATTTTCTTTTCGTCGTTTTGCAACGTACTCGACAGCGCAAGGCTTGCAGCGACCCTGCCACCACCTGAATTTACCGTCGCGCACCAACGTGAAGAACTCTGCGGATCGCGGAAGAACCTTCTTGCAAATGGTGCAAGCTTTGTGAGTCGGCTCGACGCGCAGAGGGACATCCAGGGTCCGCCCAACACTCCGTGCTTCCTTTGCGCAAAGCTTGCACCGTGAATCATTGGCTCTTCCATTTTTTCTAAGATGAAACTTTGACAGCGGCAATTCTTTTTGGCAGATGGAACATGTCTTTTTCATGTTCCAATCATACTATATTGCTAATAACTTTAGTAGCCAGAGGGCACTGAGAGCCCGAGCAGCTTGGTATGCGCATTCGGAATGTAAGTCCCTACCTGGCCTCTGAACTCCAGGAATGCGGTGTACGCATCCGCGTACTGTCCCGCCGTAGCGGAGGGGTTCTGCCGCAGGATCGAACCGGTTCTGTCATCAAAACTCAACTCGCGGGCTACAACCTTGAACATCAGGTCGCGGTCCACGCCAAAGATGTGATCCTTGGGGCAGTCGGTGTCGATGATCCAGGGGAAGCCCTCCCACTCGACCGCGGTATAGCCGAGATCGAGTTTCTTGTTGGCGTCGTTGAACCGTTTCAAGGTCCAGCCCATATCCATGTAAGCATGGAGCTGAGAAAGATGTGAAATCAGTTCCAGCGAAGGCGAGACCTTGCCTTGCAGAATCTGCGGAGAAGCCAGAATCCTGCGCAGGTGGTCCCTGGCCAGCGCCGGACTCCCCGAGAGCGAGATGACTCCGGCATTGTACTGCGGGTTCGTCACCCGATTGATGTTCTGGAAAGTCGCTGACAGTGTGCCATTGTCGATAATCAGCTTCAACCCGGCAATCACGTTGTTGAACGAGTCCGACGCGCCCGTGGTGGCGGTGATCGTGATCGCGTCTCCAGCAGCCGTAGTGAAAGCCACGTTGGTCGGCCCGATGACGAAGGTCGTACCCGTGGCGTCTTCAATCGGGTTTGACATCGAAATAATCGTGCCCGTACCACGGACAACCGAAGTTGCACCGACGTGGACGGCAATCATCATGCCCGGACGGAGCCAGTGCGTGCCTTCAATCGACCCGGAAGCGACCAGCGTCGAATTGACGGTGGTCGAGGTTGTGACGATGGTGCCCAGCAGTCCTAAGACACCGGTGCCATCGAGGAAGGCGTAGATGTTCAGGTACTTGATGGCGTTGATTGTGGCCATCTTGATATTGAAGGCCAGCGCCCGCGCGTAAGTGACTGAATCCGAGCCAGCAGCGTCGAGAGCCGCGCCGGTGAAGCCGACCGAGAGCACGAAGCTAAAGAACCCGACTACGGCAGACGCCAGCGCTTCCGAACCGCCCGAAGGCAAGGTTCCACCATCTCCATACCAGGAGAAATTGGCGTTGGGCGTGAAATGCGTCGGAATCTCCATCCCGCGATTCGAGATTGGAGTGCCTTTGCCATCCATGTAGCGATTCCAGAGGACAGCAGCCGTGTTAAATTGCTTAGAAATTCTCGGATTGAAATAAATCTTCATCAACGGCTGGGCCGCGGTGAGATTGAAAGCCGGCATTTTGGTGTCCTCAGGTTACCTTGCGCTGCGTTCCAAGGCTTTGGCAAGAGCGTCTTCGGTTTTGTCCCAACTATCGAACGTGTCGGCAGCGGGTTTGAAGTACTCACTTGGCCCGGATTCGAATTCCGCGAAGCCACGCCCTTCAGCGCGCTCCCGTGCGGTCTTTTCCGATTCCGAAGCTGCTTTCCGGTCCCCCGCCCACTCGTCGAGAATCCCTTTCATGGTTCGGGGAATGTCCACGAAGTTTCCATTGGAGATTCTCTGAACCACGTTCTGATCACTCGACAGTTCCGCCCCTAAGCGGGCGCGGATGGCTTTGGTTTCCGCCTTGGTAAGGTTGAGTTCCTTGATGTCCTTCTGTCCAAGAAGGTCATCGACGCGCGAGTCGTATCGCTTTTGCGCCGCTGCGAAAGCAATGGCAGTTTCCCGCCTCTGTTCGCGTGTTTCCGAGGCTGCGACCTTTTCGCGGAGCGCTTGCATTTCCCGCAGCAGATCGTTGTTCTGGGCGTCACCCGAGGGCTTGCCAGAGTCCTTACCCTTGTCGAGCAGGTGTTTATTCTGCTCAAGGTAGGTGTCGGACATCGACTCCAGGAAGCGGTTCCCCAGGGCCGGATCGGTGCGTTGGAGCATTTTTACAAATTCGGTGGGATCGGTTTCAATCTGATTCCTGATGGCGGCCAAAGCTTTTGGCGCTTCCATCAAGGCGTTCAACTGATCTTTGGAGTAGCCGGAATCCAGCAAAATCTGGCCAATTTCGGCGGCGTCCAAATTTGGACTGAGGGTTACAGGCTTTTCCTCAAGCTTTTCAATCGGCTTTTCGTCGTTCGTTCCGTCAGACACTAGCGTGTCGCGCAGGGTTGCTTCCGGTTCGGGCATCTGAATTGACAATTACCCTTTCGTTGGTGGATTTGCCATTTGTGATATCACTCAGCCGGGCGCGTTCGATGAGCTTGTTGACCAAAGAGGCGATGGAAACCCCCTGCCGCATGGCCCGGAAGCAGAGGTAATCGTAGTTCGAGACCTCTACGCTCAGAATGTAGCGGCATTTCTCCGTGTTGGGACGTTGGCGTGTCATATCTTCGAACAGAAAATCATTACTTCGGCAAGAAAGGATTTCATTTACACAAACACGCCATTGAGGGCGTCGTACTTGCAGTAGATCAGTCTGATTTTCAGGGAGTTCGAGTTGTCGTCAGGATCGCCGCCGTCATAATTGGGGGCTGAGTTGACCAGGAAAATCGCCTGCGCTCCCTGCGCACCCACGTTCTTCGGGGTGGAGTTTGCGGCGATGACCTGAACGCTCTGCGATGTCTTGTCCAGCAAGCCGAGCGAACTGGCGGCAATATAGGAGAGCCCAGAAAAGCTATCGCGGACCTGGAGATCGCCGGAACCAAGACCGCTGAATACTGCCACTCCGCCAAATTTCCAGTCAAGCACCAACTGCATCGGGATAATTTTGTCGCGGGAGGGAATCACGATGAGATTCACCGGGGTTGAGTGCAGAGACAGCAAATCCGAATCGTTCAGCGTCCCATCAAGTTCATAGGTCGGGGGTGTCATTGTGGTCTCCTTTCAGTTGATGATCCAGTAGGAATAGCATTCTGGATTCGTCGTGATAGTGGACATGTTGATGGTGAAGCTAGTACCGTTAACCTTTGACGCCAGAAGAATGCCAGGCGGAACAGTTGGAGCAGTGTTGCAGGTTACCCCTAAATCAGCGCCTGCTGCTGAGTTTGGCTGCACAATGATGGTTGGAGAATTGCTGCCGGTAGCGCTGGTTGCAATGACACATGTACCGCCCGACGCAGCCGTAGCGCAAGAAAATTCCCCTGCTGGGGCGGTTCCGCACGCTACTAATGATGGATTGGCGGATGTTCCAACCGCAGCGCAGGATGTAACAGACTGATATTTTGTAGCAGTTACCGTTGCAAGTTGTGTAGCACCGACAGCTTGAAGGGTTGCCGAAAAAATTCCATTCCCAGCGCTGATATTTCCGTTGTCAGCGCCGGTTGATGGAGTTGTCGCTAGTTGGTCGAAGTTGACCCAATTCGCCGTCGTCGCATTCGTAATCTTGACGGTCGCGCCAGCGATGGGAAGCGCTGCGGTTGCCGCGGCCCACGTACCATCACCTCGCCAAAACGTAGAACTCGAGGCACTCGTCCCAGAGTTCAAATTACCAACGGCAAGATTTCCGGTCACATCGCCCGTAGCCAAATTCACCGCGCTGCTGGTAACGGTTTGGGTTGCGCCAGCGAAGTGGGCCAGCCCAGCGCCAGGAGCCGAAGCCACCACGCAGGTTGCACAGGCCAGCGTTCCGGTCGTCGTGATTGGCCCTCCTGTGATCGGCGACGTTGTGGCAATACTGCTGATTCCACCCGAACCTCCGCCTCCAAGCGAGATGTTGAAAGTCTGATTTGTCGGACTACCCATTTGAATCGTGTACTGCGCCGCTGCGGCGTAGAACCCAAACTGCCCTCCCGGTCCAATATTGGATGGATTCACGACTGCCGAAGTCAGCGCCGCATCGTTGAAGATGCTGGATGGGCTGGGACACGGCCGAACCGCTCCCAGAGGACAGACGGTAATGGTGGTGTTGGGGTAAGGTTGCGGGAGAGAGTAGAAGAACCCCTGCCCGAAGGCGCTGCCGAGCAAGAGCAACCAGATTAGCCGTTTCATTGTGTCATTCTCCGTACTCCCGCGCCATTGCCGGAAGGCGGTTGAGGCTTATGAGGCCGTGCCGCCTGACCTTTTTCCGCGCGTTGCTGCCGAACTTGTGGGTTGGCCGGAATTTGCCCGCCTTGCTTGCCAGCCTGCTTGCCCTCAGGCTGCTTCCCTTGGGATGGACCGTTTGGGCCTCCAGAAGCTCCACCAGCCGCCGCATCCCCTGCCTGCTGGCCTGACCCCTGCGCCATGGCCTGCATCTGCTGCATGCGAATCTGGTTCATGACATGCGCCTGCATGTGCATCTTGATTATCTGGCGGATTTGCATGTTCTGGGGGTCTCTGCCCTCATCCGAGTTCAGCCACTGCCGGCAGATGTCGATATGCACGGCGTCGTTGTCCACGATCAGCTCTGGTTGAATGGGCTGCATCGTGTTTTTCATCTGCTCAATCTCTTCCCACTGCACTTTCTGGTCGCCGTAGAGGTTATCCAGCTCTCTGGGCAGGTGGAAGAGTTCCATTGACTTAGCTTTGACTCGAGGGTCCTGCGGATCCAGCATTCCGGAAGCGATGGCTTGCGACATGGAATCCTGCTGGCCCGGATCAATGGGAAGGACTCGAGTCACAATCTTGATGCGGTCCATGTCGATGGCTGAGCCTTTCAGCTTTTCAAACTCCCAGCGGCCATTGATGCCAAACACCGAATGCACGCGCTCGTCCAGCCAGTTCTCCGAAGCCAGCACCAGCGTCTGACGGGCCCAGAGAGCGTCTGCGGTTTTCCACAGCGCCAACTGAGGTGACAGAGCGGAATCCGATTTCGCAGAAGCAGCTTCCTGACCACCCCAGGTGTTCACACCCTCCTCGTGCTGCCCGACGGCGGCAGGCGAGACTTTGGAGTGAAACTGCATGTCCTGGATGTGGGAACTTCTCCACTGCCAGGTTTCATTCGACAACGGCATGGACTGAATCTGGTGGAAGGCGTCAGAGACGGGTTTGCCTGCGGCTTTGACTTCAATCAGCGTCGAGGGGTCGTTGATGATGTTGTTTTTGTCGATACGCTGGGAGTCGATTCCAAGAATCGGAGCCGAGTTGTAACCTTGATTCCGTGCGATGAGGCGGTCAGTCTCGTCCAGCTTAAGCTGTCCTGGAATGATGTCATCATCACCGTCACCCCAGATTCTGCCGGGGACCGGGATAAAAACGTAGTGGGTCCAGTGGTTTTCGATGGTGTCATTTCTAGCCTCTAAGAGGGTGTCTCCGGTCTTGGCGCCATAGAGTCCGTCGGGGAACTTTTTGGCCATCTCTTTATCGAAGAAATACAGGCTTGGTCGCAGCCAACCTTCGACCAAAAGAGCTTTTGCAGCCGCGGTGGCTCGTTCGTACCAAGCCGCATACTGAGTTGGGTCCCCAGGCAGATCGGCCAGAGACTGCATGTAGATGAGACCAAGGTCCCCGCCCGTCGAGTAAGCTTCTCCGCCGCCTTCATCTCCTTTGGGAGCGAGTTGGATCTTCGGGTAGGCCGACTGCAAACCCATGCGGTCAACAACCCGGTTCCGAACAAGAAAAGGCGCGTGCCAGAGGTCATACGAACTGCTCCTGACATAGATTTCGAGAGGGTTGACCGCTTCCGTCATCAACTCGCCCTTCGGATACTTTACCGATCCAGTTTGAGTGGGGAGCCTGCTGGTAACTGGAGGCGTTGCTTCAACCGCGCCGCCACAGCCGGGACACTGATCGTGAGTTCCTTCCATCGGGCCGCAGGAACCACACTGGCTTCCACCGGGCGAAAGCATAGCCGTAACGAGGGTCTTTGGAGTAATACGCATAGCGGAACGAATTCCCGAACAGACGCAGATTGATGGCTTCGAGAACCCTGAGGTAGTCGTACTTCACCGTCTGCTTGATGATTTCGAGAGCTGTCTTCGCCGCCTTCGTAGCCGCCTGCGCTTCCGCATCGTCATTCGACGGGATGGGCTCAATCAGGGGTTCGTTCTGGATGTAGGCTTTGACGCCGTAGAGAACCAGCGTCCGGTAGTAGTTGTTGGGAAAAGCGTAGTCTCCAGAATCCTGCGAGAGTACATCCCAGGCAACGTTGATGTCCGACCATTCGAGTTCATGATAGCCCTGGTAGAACAGGGCGTTGCGCATCCATTTGCGCGCGAACTGAATTTTTTCGAACGATCCCTCGCGGTAAACTGAATCCAGCAACCACAGAACCCGCTTCTCGAGCGGTTCCGTAATGGGATATCCGCGCGCGAGGTCTATGGCGTCGGGCTTCTCGGTTTTGCTGCTGAGAACTTTGTCTTTGCCCTTGAAGAAGTCGGAAACTTTGCCGCCGAGGCCGGTAACGAGGGTGGACATCTACTTCCTCATACCCCGAATCCAATCCGTTCCCGGAACCGGCATGGAGAACAGTTTCTTCCGGGCCTTGGCCACAAACGGCTCCTTCTCCGGCACTTTACCCTCCATACTTTCCACGCTCACTCCCTGCATCTCGGAGAAAATTCGCATCAATCGTGTCTGAAACTGGAACACCAGAATCAGGCTTAGGATTGCGACTGCCGCCAGACACAATACCGCGAAGAGCAGCATGAACGTCGTCAGGGTTGATATCGTCATCGAAAACTCCATACTTGGAACGGCTTTCCGTAGGTAAATCCCCTCTAGCCATGTCGTCCTCCACAGCACTCCCGTCCCACCCAGCGCTCCTGGCCATGAACCGTATCCATCCAAACCAGATTCTTCGAGACCCGGCCACACTTCACGCAGCGGCCTTGCTTCCCGCTCTGCGGCATCAGTTGTTGAATGGGAATTCTGGGAGCGTTGTCGAGAGCTTTCTTTTCCGCGGCTACTTGCGCAGCGAGGAAGTCGGATTTTGGGTCAGGCATTCGAATCTTTCAGGATGTTCTGTGCGCGGTCAAAACTCATCCAATCATCGTCCATCCAAGCTGTGCAGACGGCCCCGCCTTCTACTTCTTGTTGCAGAACGCGGCAAAACGCTGTGGACTCAGCTCGTTTGTCTTCGCCAATTGAAATGTACGAGTCGCAATCGTCTCCGCCATTCTTGCCCGAACAGCACGCTCCGCCATACTCCTGACCAACCCTCGGCGCATTGATCCATCCCAGCCCAAGTTGGTCAGCGCTGACATAAGGCTCCCGGCAAACCTGCGGCCCCGTGTTCGGCTCACCCCGCATCCATGAAGAACAGCATGGCCAATACTGAATAGGCTTGGCATCGGCTGTGGCTTTCAGCGGCCAGATGAGTTTCTTAACTGGAATGCGCTCGCCGAGGAACTGACAGGAGCGGTCGTAGTTGTAAAACTGGCAGTTATAGCACGTAGCGGGCTCACCCTCCATCGCGCCTTCCGGCACATATCCGACTTGGCCCTTGGTGAGCACGGGAACGGTCGTAAGTTCTGGCTGGGAGAGGCCCCGGCGCTGGGCATTAACCTTGCGGAGGTTCTCGACCTTGTAAACCAGAAAATTGGCGGGCATTACTGCGTTCTCTTAAGTTTCTGTTTCACCGATTGCAGCTTATTGGTTTTCGCGGTTTTCTCGGCCAAAAACTGGCCCTCGGGAGGCATTTCCTGAGGGTTCCTCTGCGCAATCTGGCCGCCCTGAAGTGCACCCATTGGATTGAGGGGTATCATTTGGGAAGCCCTGTACATAAGATCACCGGCGAGTCCAGGCGGAAATACCTGACGGGCCAGTAATTTGTTTTCAGCCATTATGGTTTCGGAGCCTTGGCCATCTTAATCTTCAATTTCACCGACTTCACGTTATTGGCTTTGACCGCCTTCTCCGCCAGGCTGCTGACTGGCTTCAAAACCGACGTTGGCCGAGTCAATCCGCCCATGGTTCCCATGTTCCATCTCCTTGGTCCGCTTTTCCGTCTCAAATTGGATGCGTTCCATCAACTCGTTATCCCGCAAAACGCCTTTGTCGATCAGCAACAGCTCCAAACACTCCAAGGCAAACGCCACGCCGCCCACATTGACCGCCAGAGCAGCAGTACGCGACATTTTCTTCATCTTCCGCACTTCCGCCGCCAGCACACCGCGCATTACGACCTCCCTACCCGCTGAAACCTGAGATTGGCAGGCTTCTGGAACCGGATTGGCCCCCTCGAAGCCTTCTCCGCCCACTCTTTCATGGTTAACTGCTGGTTTCCACCCTGGAATGTCGCCATCTTATCCCGAAGCCGCTCCTGATCACGCCAGTATTCCCGGCTCAGAGCGTCTAACGCCGGGTTTTCCCAGAGTTTTGGCGTCTCCAGACGTTCCGGTAAGGGACGGAAGCTGTGGATGGCGTAACGAATCCCATCCGGACTGTGCGAATTCTCGTGACTCGGCTCCCCACTCAGGTTTCCCGAGCGATCCTTGCCCCACTTGTATCCCGAAGTCTCCCGCCGCGCATGCAAACACTCACTCGACATATAAAACCGCGGAGCGCCCTTGATTTTCGGATTGAATGGATGCTCCAGCCTAGGGTCAATGTGCATATACTGCGCGCACTTGAACAATCCCGGCCGCACTTCCTTAATCGCAGGGTACCCATTGATGTCGTACTCCGCCAACTCCAGCGCCGCTTGCCGGTTGGCGTAATCATACGCAAGCCCTTCGATATTCCTGCCACCCAATTTCTGTTTCAATTCCGCCGCAATCGTTCGAATCAGCAGACTCGTTCCATAAACCTCGGCAAACTGAAACAGCATCCCATTGGGCGCGACCGCAATCAAGCACACAGCCCAAGGATCAACATCCGACCCAATATCCATTCCTACAATCACCGGCCAGGTCGCGGGCGGCTCCGGCAACCCTCCAAAAATCGCATGACACCGGCGCGCATCCCATACATGCGAGTCCTCGGTGAATTCCTTGTACACCAAATCCGTGAAATCCGAGAAGTGCCCGTGAATGAACCGGTCAGCCCAGTCCTGCGGATACAAATTCACCAGGTTCTCAATGTACTCTTCCGGCAAAAACGGGTTATCCATCGAACTCGCCGTGATCCCGCGATTATTCTTCTTCCAAGTCTCTTTCCTCTGCGGATCGAAAAAGTGTCTCCATACCCAGTCATGCCCCGCCGGATTCGAACTGAGACGGATCAGATGCCGCGGAGCCGTCTTCCTGCGCAACCTCCCCGCCAGCAAAAAGAACGTCTCCTCACTGATCTCCGTCGCCTCATCCACATACGCCGCCGACAAATTCATCGACTTGATGTGCCCTGCTACCTTCGGATCGGTAATATCCAAATGCCGGAAAATTAACTGATGCCCATTCGACATCGTGTACGTCTTCTTCGTGTCCGCCCAGCCATTCGCCCCCGCCGCCTTGTTCCCATACTCCTCCGGTATCATCTCTAAAAACGTCTTCATCGTCGATGTCTCCAGCGAGTTCATATTCAACCGCCCCATCAAACTGAACCCGCCAGGATCATTCGCCATATTCAAGATCGCCGACACCACCAAACCAACCGTCTTCGACGATCCTACCCCCCCTACAAACGCC